>Ga0207684_10000203_pt1 | contig 91833 bp, 85 predicted proteins | sample KBSK5501metaG_FD_184342 | JGI IMG/M metagenome (GOLD analysis project Ga0207684, IMG submission 184342) | Corn, switchgrass and miscanthus rhizosphere microbial communities from Kellogg Biological Station, Michigan, USA - KBS K5-50-1 metaG... | ecosystem: Host-associated > Plants > Roots >...
GTTCCATTGGGCGTCTTATACTGCCGCAATCCATTGAAGAAGTTGCCCGAGATAAAAAATACTCGAAAAGTCACGCATGTGTGGTGATACCGGACAAAACCAAAACCAGCCTCGATCGGGTGACGCACCGCAACAAACCGATCTCGATCCCTTGTTCCCGAAAAAGTATCGAAGCCCCGCTTTGGCGACCAAGCGAATTCAGGGGAACTGTTATTGGACCCAAGCGTGACCCAAATTGGTGCTGCTAATTGGGACGCAGCCCAGAAACCCTATGTCCCACGCAGGGAGGCACAGTCGTTGGTCATAGAACAGCACGCAAGACTGTTGGCCGGTAAACGGCCGATCAGTCGTCCGCAACCACTTCCGACTGGTCAATCGTTAGGTGGTTGTCGAACAGCAGGAATAGGTTCGGACAGAGCGCCTTCTGGATCCTTCAGTTCGATCATGGCTACTCAGTCCTCAAAGCCTGCGCCGGATTGGTCGAGGCTGCTCGTCGCGCTGGGATCAACCCCGCGACACATGCCGCAATCGTCAATGGAACAATAGCGTCTGCTAGTACCCCCGCATCCATACCAGTTACCTCATAGAGTTGGGTCTTTACAAATCGCATGCAAAGCAATGCCACAGGAATGCCGATCGCGAGCCCGAGCAGGGTGTGGCCGATCACTCCGCGCATCACCATCGCCACCACTCCGATGCGCTCTGCTCCCAATGCCATGCGAATCCCGATCTCACTCGTCCGCCGCACGACGGCATAAGCGGTGACACCATACAGCCCCACTGTCGCAAGCAGCGGCTGATGAGCGAAGCGGGTGACGCCAAGCAATATTAGCAACACGAGCGGCGAAAGCTTGGCCACTGTCAACACGTTGCTGAAATTAGCGCCGCTGCGGACTCCCAGACAGTTCGCTGCTGCTGGAATGACGAGCAATATCCCCATCATCGAAGCTCGCTCCCACGCATTCAGGTGCCACGGCAGAAAAGTTGTTGCGTAATTCACGAACAGAGCAGCAAGAGCCGCCACCCCAAGCATGTCACCCAGCAGGTGAAACCATCCAATTTGAATACCTAGGAATGGACCAAAGGCAGTGCGAACGTAAAGGTAAGGCCCTCCAGGCTCAGAGAACTGCGAGGCAACTTCGGCGAAGCACACCATGATAACGCCCGTGCCTAGCGCTGCGAATATCATCGCAATCGGGCTGGCTCGCCCTAGCAGACGCGTGAGCTCGCCAGGCACGCCAAAGATGCCACCACCGATAATGCAGTTGATGACCAGGGCGGTCATCGTCCAGCGTCCGATAGACCGAACAAAAGCCATCGTCCGCTCCACTACTGCGGCGAAGTCTATCACGGAATTGAAGGGTCATAAAACGACTCTATTGGCTAATGAAATTTGCGGAGGCTTACCTTCTCAATTGTTCACTGTCACGGCCCGTGTGGTTGCCGATCGGGGAGGTGGGAAGGCTCCGTGTCCGACAATTGAAGGCTGCCAACGGTGTCCGTAAGGTTTAAGTTCAGACTAGCGTTCTGTGTCCGTCAGAACGAATAAGGTCGTTCATCGCTCGTGCCCGTTGAACGGTACGAGGACGCTTGTCTAAGTTCCTCTTTCACAGGCTTGAGCAAACGCAGTGCAACGAGCGCCCACATCGCTGCGAGTGCAGGAGAGGCCACGGTGAACGCACCGACAGCGAGACCCCCAACTCCAACTAATCTCCCGATCACACGCCAGGCGCATTCATCCCGCACAATCCGCTCCCGTTGCTTTGCATCCGCATCTCTCCATCTCTGCTCACGGTCTCGGTACGCACCGATTGCCCGCGTAACGGAATCAGGCGCACACTGTGCCTGCTCTTGGGTTCGTCGAAATGACCGTCGTAGACGGTTTGCCATGGAGGGTTAGGAGCAGTGAGTCCCAATCAACGTCTGACCAACGAAGTGCGAGAGCTTCGCCAATACGAGCACCAGTGTCAGCCAGAGTCAGTAGTAGGCATTGGAGTCGGCGCTGAGTAAAGGTCTTCGGCTTCCACGAAAGGAATCGCTGAATGTCTTGTGCAGAGAATGTGGGAAGAGCTCGATTGGGTTCTTTGAGGCGGGAGATTTTCGGGTGAGGGCAGGTAGGACTGCATTTGCTTCCCGCATTGCTGTTCCAGTGCAAATAGGAATTGATGGCGCGAATGTGAGAGTTGCAGCTGGATGGCTTCAATCCCGCTGTCCTCATTCGCAGAACGGTGTCCTTCAGCTCTTCATCACTGGGTGATTCGGTGTTGAGCTGTTGAGCCAACGAAGGCTCTGTTGATACCACTCGATTGTTCGTGGTGAGACTCCGAGCAGGTACTGTTTCTCTTTTGCAAACCGCTCGAACTTCGTCATTGTGCTTCCTCCAAGGCAGGTATGCATTGAAGGAAGTTGTCGGGGCGTTGCGGCAGCCGTCCATGGCTCCCGAAGGGAACATGGACGAGCGTAAGCGAATGGGAGCGTACGCTTTACGCTTGCCTCACCAAAAGTTTTGGTCGGGGCGATAGGATTTGAACCTACGACCCCCTGCGCCCAAGGCAGGTGCGCTACCAGGCTGCGCTACGCCCCGACATGATTAGCAAGATTAATTCTAAAGCACTTTCCAACTTTGTTACTACTCCAACTCTTGGTTCTCGGCCTCGACCGTGTTTGGGCGTGCGATAGACTGAGCCTTAACCTAAACTCTTCCTTATTCCTTTGGAGGCTTGGTTGGCCGATTTTCCCAAACTCACTGCCGCACTCAAGAAACGCGCTGCGCAAATCAAATTGCTCCTCATGGACGTGGACGGGACACTGACGGACGGCGGCGTTACTCTGCTCTCGCAAAACGACAGCACCGCCTTCGAAATCAAAACGTTTGACGCACACGATGGCCAGGGCCTTACCCTCGCGCACACGGCTGGCCTGCGTACGGGCTGCATTACCGGTCGCGAAAGCGCTGCCCTCCTCAGGCGGGCCCATGAGATGAACATGGAATTTATCTACATGAGGCAACCGTCGAAGATACATGCCTACGAAGAAATCCTTCGAAAAGCGGGAGTCACCGATTCTGCTGTCGCGTTTATCGGCGATGATCTTCCAGATATTCCATTAATGCGCCGTGTCGGCCTCGCCGTTGCCGTAGGCGATGCTGTCCCCGAAGTTAAAGAAGCCGCGCACTACATTACCCAGCACCTCGCCGGGCATGGCGCAGTCCGTGAAGCCGTCGAGCTCGTTCTGAAGTCCAAAGGCATCTGGGCAGAGATGGTCGATAAAGCGCGAGCTTGAACGCCGAAGAACAACACCCGCCCAGCGCTGCAACCATGCCACCACCAATACGGGGCTCTAAAAGCTGTAAACTCCGAACTGGACCACCATCCGCAAGCCGCCCGGCAGTTCCCAGACCGGGCCTATCTCAGTCCCGTCAGCTTTGGCACCCCTGCTATTCTTCGTGGGTGATTTTCAGTGTAAAGTCAGAATAGCCCACTACCGTTTGGTGAGTGTGTTTGACATTTCACGGAGAGCACAGACGACGCGGTTCGTTGCCGGACTCGTTGTCGGTATTATTACCTTCCCTCTGGCATTTTATTTCTACTTCGCGACCGGCGGCGCGCCGGTGGCTACCGCTGAAGCCGCGATGCCCTTCGAGAAAACGCTGGCCCACAAGGCCCTGAACGCACGGATCCGAAAAGAGATGCCGATGAACGCGCCCATCCAAGGCGACGAGCCGAATCTGACCGCCGGGGCAAGGATCTAGCGCGAGCATTGCGCGGTATGCCACGGAATGCCCAGGCAGCACCAAACTGCGATTGCCACCGGTTTTTATCCGCGTCCTCCGAGGCTGCTCGAGGGTAAGGGCGTGACCGACGACGAGCCGGGGGGAGAGTTACTGGTCGCGCACGGGATTCGCCTGACCGGCATGCCGGGCTTCGGCAAGTCGCTCTCCGAAATGGAGATGTGGCAAGTAAGTTTCCTGGTGGCCCAGGCTGACAAACCTCCAAAAGCCGTCAGCGATGACCTCTCCAATCCAACAGTGGCCGATGATTGGGGAAAAAGCAAGTTGGCTAAATAGGGCTCACATTTGGGTCAGCATTCCCAATTCCAGCCAAATGGACCTAAGTAAGGCATCTGCGACAGACCGTTGTTTCACACCTGGCGCACACCTGCTGAATCTCCAAGGACACCGGAAGCATCTTTATCCAAGACGCGAGGAGCGCGATGGATGTTTGACAGTATTCTCTGCGAAGTAACAGAATACGATCCCGAGGTTCTTGAGCCACTGATTGGGCTCGCGGTCGAAATTGCTCGGGAGGGTCGAGAAGGAAGACGCATCGGCACGCTGTTCACCCTGGGAGATGAGAATGCCGTTCTGGCCAGATCCAGACCGCTGATTTTGGATCCCTTGTTGGGACACCCTGAGTCTTCGCGCCACGTTACCAATCTCAATCTCCGTGGAACTATTAAGGAATTGGCGCAACTGGATGGTGGTTTCGTGGTGAGTCACGACGGAATTGTCCTTTCCGCGTGTCGCTACTTTGACGCCGTGGCCGAACAAGTGGACGTGCCTCTTGGACTGGGCAGCCGTCACATTGCCGCCGCAAACATGAGTGCTGTGACCAATGCTGTAGGCATTGTGGTTTCTGAGAGTTCGGTGGTGCGACTGTTCTGCCACGGACAACTGGTTGGAGAAATCATTCCCGAGCTTTGGATGACGGATCATGCCGCCCACCTCCGTGGCACGGTGAAGAGGGAGCAAGTCGGCGAATTGACGGTCCTGACGCCACATCCGCGACAGGCCCCTATGGCGAAGTAAAGGCCACCGCCCCCTGATACACGGAACTCCACACGCCGGAGGACTGGGCTCGCTAGTTACGCACACGAGCGGCGCAGGCGCGCTATAATTTTTATCCGAATATGCAGAACCCGCGTTACGCGCTGGTCGCCTACGTGAAAAGCCCGGTGGGAGAGTTCATTGAGAACCTCCGGCGGGAGCTGCATCCCGACCTACCCCATCTCTCCGCTCATCTCACGATCCTGCCTCCTCGACCGCTGCAAGGGACGGAAAGCGCGGCGCTGCAGATGCTTGAGCGTATCTGCGGACAAGCCGAACCCTTCGAAGTGACTCTGGGTAACGTGGAAACATTTATCCCCGCCACCCCCACGGTCTACATCCGCGTGACTCAGGGGGCATCGCGCCTGCACGAACTGCACGATCAGTTGAATACGCAATCGTTGATGTTCACTGAGGAGTGGTCTTACATGCCACATGTCACGATTGTGAAAATGGCTGGTGGGCAGGCGGCGGAAGATGCCCTTGAGATTGCCCGCTCGCGCTGGCAGGCCTATACAGGAAGCCAGCGCCTTATGCTGGAACGACTGACATTTGTCCGCGAGGACGATCTGAACTGCTGGCTAGACTTGGCCCCAGTCTTGCTGGGGCGTAGTTTGGTGTCCCGATAAGGCCTTGCAGAATCATCGGTTTGTAACGGCGGTGATTTTGCTCCGTCGGCTTCGCCGGTTGCGGAGCCCGGAGCAAGAGTGCATGGCCATCAGCACGCGCACCTTGGCCTTCAGTACACATCCCTCCCGTACATTGCGAGCCCCAATCCTCGGTTGTAAATAAAGAGTGAGCAGAAATCCCGTATCCGTCAGGTTCGCTTTCCTGCGCGGGGTTTCGGGCGACCGGGGGAACGCATGCAGACTGGGGTCTACGGTTCGGGCTACCTAGGAACGGTAATTTCAGCCTGCCTCGCGGATTTTGGTACTCCTGTCTCCTGCTGTCATCCCGACCGGTCGCGCATGGTCGAGATGGCCCAAGGCAATATTCCATTCTTCGAGAAAAACTTAAAGGAAATCATTCGACGCAACGTACGAGCCGGGCGCCTGATTTACTCCACTGACATCGAGTCGTTCGCGCGCAAGACGCAAGTCATTTTCCTGGCAGAAGACAATGCGGAGAATCTTTCGGATGTTGTCATGCGCATCGCGAAGCTCGCTGCCAAGCCCCCGATCTTGACCATTGTGACGCCCGTGGCGGTCGGCACGGCTGCGGCGCTGGAAGCCAGTCTGAAAGCCGCTAGGCTAAAGGGCACGATTGTTTCCCAACCCATGTTCTTCACGGACGGTTGTGCAGTGGAGGACTTTAACTGGCCTGACCGGTTGATTCTGGGATCGAGTTCTAACGAAGCTGTGCAGGTGTTGAAGCAGATATTCCACCCGCTGGTGATGCGCGGCGTGCCCGTCATCGTGACCAACCAGTCGACCGCGGAGTTAGTTCGAGAAGCCGCAACCGCATTCGTGGCGACCAAGATTTCTTTCATTAACGAGGTAGCTGCGTTGTGTGAGAAGGTGAACGCCGACGCAGTTAATCTTGCGCTCGCGCTGGGACTGGACAAGAAGATTGCTCCGCGCTGTCTTCAGCCCGGAGCCGGGATGGGTGGCGTTTTCGCTGAGTCAGATATGGATTCGCTGGCAGAGCTGGCGCAATCCAAGGGCGTCCCGTTGAAGGTGCTTGGGGCCGCGCGTGAAGTGAATCACACCCTGGCCGACCGCCTGGTGGAAAAAATCGCGACCGTCTTGAATTCCGTGGAGAACAAAGATGTCGGTATCTTAGGCCTAGCTTTTAAGCCCAACACGAACTCGGTGGCGGGATCGTCATCGATCCGGCTAGCCGAGTCGCTGGTGTCGAAAGGGGCGCGTGTGCGGGCTTACGATCCCGTGGCGATGCCCGACGCGAAGATACGTCTGAACGGCTCGATACGCTACTGCGAGTCCGCGTATGCGGTTGCCGAGGGCGGAGACGCATTGGTCGTTGGCACAGGCTGGCCAGAGTTTCGCGCCCTGGACTTCGACCGCATCAAGCACCTACTCAAGATGCCCATCATCGTTGACACCAAGAACCTGCTCGACTCGGGGCGTCTGCGGGCTTTGGGATTTGAGTATGTGGGCGTGGGGCGAGGGTAGAGGAGCGCTCCGCGTTTAACGCTGAGCATTCAGCATTCAGCCCTGATTTTGAGCCGGTGCTTCTTCTTATGGACGGGTATTTCCTTAACTCTTTAGTTGCTATAATCACCTGAGGCGGTGGGAATAGCTCAACTGGCAGAGCACCGGACTGTGGCTCCGACGGTTGCGGGTTCGATTCCCGTTTCCCACCCCAACTTGAAGACGCAGCACGAGACGCCGAACTGTCGCAGGGTGCATGTACGCCTCCCGGGTATCCTGCAAGGAAGGCACCCATCGCGCCGATGGGACGCCCCAGAGCCTCATCTGTCCTAAGGATTGAGAATGACCTTGAGCATTGCCAGTGACCAACCTTCTACCCGCGCCCTTTCTTTTTCAGGAAAGTTCCCTCCTGGAGTTCCGCGAATGCCTGCTGTAGTTGCTCTTGGGTGTTCATCACGATCGGGCCGTACCATGCGACTGGCTCCTCAAGCGGCTTTCCCGAAACCAGCAGGAAGCGGATGCCATCGTCTCCGGCTTGAACCGTGACTTCGTCGCCTTGATCGAAAAGGACGAGCGAGCGGTTATCTGCGTCTACGGGCGGCGTGGTGTCCGCCCACTTCACCGCTTCCGTCGGCACTGCGAGCGGACCCGAGGCGTTGCAGAACTTTCCGCTTCCCGCAAAAACATAGGCGAATGCATGTCGAGTCGTTTCCACCGGAAGTGTCTTTCGCCTGCCCGGAGAGACTGAAACATCGAGATAAATCGGCTCGGCGGCGATTCCATCTACCGGGCCAGTCTTTCCCCAGAAACTTCCGCAGACGACTCGCACGTGAGTGCCATCATCGTCCGTGATCTGCGGGATATCCAATGCCTTCACTTCCTGGTAACGCGGTGCGGTCATTTTGAGTGCTGACGGAAGATTCGCCCACAATTGAAATCCATGCATGCGCCCAGCCGGATCGCCTTTCGGCATCTCCTGGTGGATAATTCCACTGCCTGCTGTCATCCACTGCACGTCGCCGGCTGCGATGGCGCCGCTGTTCCCCATGCTGTCGCCGTGTTCCACGGTTCCCGCCAAAACGTAGGTGATGGTCTCGATGCCGCGGTGAGGATGCCAGGGAAAGCCCGCCAGATAATCCTCGGGAACATCATTGCGGAAGTCGTCAAGTAAAAGGAAGGGATCAAAGTCCTTTGTGTTTCCGAAGCCGAAGGCGCGACGCAGATGCACGCCGGCACCTTCGAGGGTTGGCTTCGATTGAACGAGCCGCCTAACGGGTCGAATCGACATAATGGTCTCCAATTTCGGAAGTCTCTAAGTGAATGCGATGCTGGCAACGCCCAGGCAGTTACAGCTGCGCGATGCTTTAGGTATCCCCATAGACCGGCATCGCTGCACCATGAATGAGCTTGGCATCTTCGCTGCACAAGAATAGGACTACGCGCGCGATGTCCTGAGGCTTGGGCCATTGAGCAAAGTCAACGTTTGGCATTGCTCTCCGGTTTACTTCAGTGTCGATGATGCTGGGAAGGATCGAGTTCGCGCGCACGCCGGTACCCTTCAAGTCCGCGGCTAGCGAATCGATCATGGCCACGGCTGCAGCCTTTGAAGCGGCGTAGGCAGCCGCGCCCGCGGCATGATCGACGGCAGCTTTTGAGGCGATGTTCACGATCGCTCCACCTCTTTGTTTGAGCATGAACGGTACCACCGCGCGTGCGATCAGGTAGCCCGACCGCAAATTCAGCGCCAGCATCTGATCGAAGACCTTCGGCTCGAGTTCCCATAACTTCACTCCGCCGACATAGCCGCCCACGGTATTAACGACTACGTCCAGACGCTGCTGTTCGGCGAGAATTCTCTCGACGAGCTGCTTCACCGCAGCTTCATCGGTGACATCCACCTTGTGTCCTTGGAGTGAAGAAGTGTTGGCCCCGGCGGCGTTCTTTAGGGCGTCAAATTCTTTCTGCTTGCGGTAGGTAACGGCGACCTTAGCGCCTTCTTCCAGGAAAGCGAGGCTTACCGCGTGTCCCAATCCGCCTGTGCCTCCGGCGACTAACACCGATTTGTCTGAGAATCTCGCGTTCATGTGCGTGCCTCGGATTATTGTTGCTTGGCTCGCCATCGAACCTCGGGCGCTGGTCACCGTCTAGAGATCTGCCAGGGTCCGATGAGCCAAGTGGATCGCAATTGCGCCTTCGCACGGGCAGTTTCTGGCACAATTTCGAGTGAGGCGCCCAGCTTTGGGCTATTTGCTCTTTGCAAGAGTGGGCACCTCAAAACCATCCGACACCCAATGTTGTTTAGGCCGCCACTTGCTCGCTGCGCTTAAAGAACCCAAGCAGCTCCGAGTTGACCTGGTCCTTGAGCGTCGAGCACAAGCCGTGTGGCGCGCCCGGATAGATTTTCAATGTTGCTCCTTTGACTATCTTTGATGAGAGAAGCGCTGAGGGTCCGATCGGCACGATCTGGTCATCGTCGCCGTGGAGGATTAGCGTCGGCACGTCGAACTTCTTGAGATCTTCGGTGAAGTCCGTCTCAGAGAATGCCTTGATGCAATCGTAGACGGCTTTGTGTCCAGCCAGCATTCCCTGAAGCCAGAACGAATCCCGCAGGCCTTGCGAGACCTTGGCGCCCGGCCTGTTGACTCCGTAGAACGGAGCGCTGAGGTCTTTGAAAAACTGCGCGCGATCGGTGAGGACGGCGGTACGAATCTGGTCGAATGCATCCATCGGTAAGCCGCCGGGATTGGCCGGCGTCTTCAGCATCAGCGGCGGCACCGCGCCGATGAGCACGGCCTTGGCGACACGCTTTGTGCCGTGGCGACCGATATAGCGGGCGACTTCTCCGCCGCCCGTCGAGTGCCCTACATGGATCGCGTCTTTGAAGTCGAGCTTTTCGACCAGTTGCGCGAGGTCGTCCGCATAGGTATCCATTTCATTGCCATCCCATGGCTGATCCGATCGGCCGTGGCCCCGACGGTCATGGGCGATGCAACGATATCCGCGGGAAGCCAGAAACAACATCTGGTCTTCGAATGCGTCCGCGGTGAGTGGCCAGCCATGGCTGAATAGGACTGGCTGTCCCTTGCCCCAGTCTTTGTAATAAATCCGTGTACCGTCTTTTGTCGTGATCGTGGGCATAAAATTATCTCCTTCAGGTTAGGCTGAGGAGGTGAAGCCGCGGCAGAGCGACTGGCGGTGATATCCGCGGCGCGCGCGTCGCTGCCTGGAGTGAACAAGAAACAGCCTCGATTAAGCCGCGCTGACCGGTGCGATCCGGAACCTCTTCGCTGCAATAATTGTAAGCGCGACGAAGAGCGCGAGAACTACAATTTGTGCGACCAGGAATGGCGGCTCTTTCTGCGTCGGAGCCATTGCCCTCAGGGCCGGCACCTTCTCGAATAACTGAACCACTAGGACGAACACGTTGAGATAGAGTGCAACCACAGCGCAGACCACGTAGACCCCCCGCCAGGCGGCGGCCAAGTGAAAGACATAGCGCGCAATGATCGCAACCGCCAACACCAACAGCGATAGGATGCCGACCTTATGCGACGGCAAAAGGTGATCGAACGGGAAGCCGAACCCGGTCACGCTCGTGGCCATGGTGCTCGCCAAAAAGATCGCCGTCGCGCCATCGAGCCGTTTCCCAATCAGCAGCCCGTACATCACGAGGAGTCCCGAGCCGATGCCGATTAAACTGATCACTACATGAACAAGAGTGAATGTCGATAACGTCATCCCGAGAATCATGAGGGGCCTTTCCTTCCTGAGCCAAGATTCTACTCCCGTCTGGTTCGATCCATTTTTTGTTTAGGTAGCTCCGGCGGCAAGGGCGGCAAGGGGGCTCGCGCGCGGGCCTTCAGACTAAGGTAGAATTTTCCGGCGGTCTCCAGATGAAGCGGTTCTTCCATCCATTTCGAAGTTCTTCGAGGCAGCTCGGCCCGCTAGAGCAGTGCTTGCTCGAAGCCTTGTGGTCGCGCGGCAGCTCTACAGTTCGCGAGCTGTTGGAGAGCGGATACGGAGATCTTGCCTATACCACGGTGATGACCACGCTGGATCGGTTATTCAAGAAGAACCTGCTGACGCGACAGGCGGAGGGCAGGGCCTTCCGCTATTCGCCGCGGCTGACTCGCGAAGCGCTGCATCGGGAAGCAGTAGGCGATGCCTTCCGTCAATTGTTGGATGCGAGCCCGGCGCCCGAATTGCCACTCTCTTATTTTGTGGAAATCCTGACTGAGCGGGATGCGCAACTGCTCGATGATCTAAAGCACGCAGTCGAGAGCAAACGCCGCGAGTTGCGCGGTAAGGAGAAGGCGTAGATGTTTGCGGCGCGCGGAATCGCGGTCTCGTTCTCGATGTTCTTCCTGCTCTACAGCGGGCTGTCGGTTGTTGTAGCTACCCTGTGGGCCAGAGTCTGGCTTCACAGTGAACGATATCCCGCATGGCATTGTGCCGACCTACTGTTCGCCATACGGATGTTGCCCTTGGCGATCTCGCTTACAGTGACATTCACGTTCACGGTGCCGTCGTTTATGCTTCTCGAGCCCCATGCTATTCGTGAGCCCGTCGGCGCGATCCCGCTGGTTTTGGGCTTATGCGGACTGATTCTGGTCCTGATGGGAATTCTTGACGCGACCGCCGCTGTGTTGGCGGCTTCGAGGACGATCGCGACATGGGCTGGGGATGGGCTCCTTGTGAAGGGGGAAAGCTCAGTGCCGGTACTACGCATCTCCCGTGTCGCTCCCGCTCTGACGGCCGCGGGCATCTTTCGACCGCTGGTCCTGATGTCTGATGCGGTACAGGCTGTTCTGAACACGAGTGAATTGCGGAGCGCCCTGCGACATGAATTGGCGCACGTGCGACGGCGCGACAATCTGAAGAAACTGCTGCTGCGCTTTGTCGTGTTTCCTGGCATGGCTGCCCTGGAAGTCGCATGGTTGCAGGCTACGGAAATAGCGGCGGATGACGCTGCGGTTTCGACCGCAAGCGAAGCTTTGGATCTGGCTGCCGCCCTTATCAAGTTGTCGCGTCTGGCGCCGTTTCCGTCGGCTCCGGACAATGCCACAACTTTAATACATGCGCCCCTGGCATCGGTGAATGCAAGAATCGAACGCCTGATCGCCTGGAACGGGCAGCAGCAGAAACCTGCACTGGCGTTATCGCCGCTGTACGCCGTGTGCGTTACGCTCACGACAGTGGCGACGGTTGCGGTCACCTACAACCAAGCGCTGGAGCGCATTCACATCGCTACCGAGTGGCTCGTGCGATAAGGCGACAAAGCCCCCGCCAACTCGGCCGAGGCTCTGCACGGATGAGCAAATACCCTCTGAGAATCCGCGGGAATCTGTGCCTCTCTCGCCTTCTTTGGTTCTCCTGCTTTGGCCCAGTTGCTTCCCTCAAGACCCACGCTACCCAGGAATTTTTCCGGCGACTGCGCTGACCCGTGTTGCATGTCAAATTCAGGCGCGAGTTTATGACGATCCGCGCTTGCAATAAGGTCGGATGCTGCGCTTGCGCGAGTCGGTGCCCTACCAGAGCGCTCTCACTCGCCGCGCACCGATACCAATCGCCATGTTCTGAACCTCTACTGGAATCATGCATGAGGAGTTGGCTCATAGTTCGCATGATTGCGGGATCTGCCTTGCCGATTGCTCCCCCGGTGACTGCCCAAAAGTCAGGAGGGTCTCCGCAAACAACCATGGTGGCGATGGATTACGGTTCGATGTTGATGCTGAACGAGTGTGGACCGATACAGGGCTTGATTTTCAGAGGGGGATCGGGTTCGTTTACGGGGGTGTTCGCCTGTGGAGGCCTGATTGTGAGTTCGCAGTCCGATGTCTTCGCTTGGTTCTCCAGTAACTATTACCGAGCGGATCGTTTACTTTGCAAGTGACTTTTCAGAAAGTCACCCGCACACCTAACACTGGCGCAAATCCGGGCGACTTATTCGATTCGCAACACCGTCTCGTAGTGCGCGGACCGCGCATCAAACCGCGCCAACAGTTTCCCCGCCTCGGGTGAGATCACTGCCACTTCGTGGTCCTCGCCTGCGAACTCCTTCACCGCCTCCATCGAATCGAACATGGTCAGCGTGACGAACTCCACTTCATCTTTCCCATCACGCCGAAGTAACAACCCTCCCTTGAATCCCGCGACCCGATGAATCCCCGGCAGAATCTCGCTGCCTAACAGCTCTGCATACGCATCAGCGTTGTCGCGCGTCGTCCATCCATGCCACAGCCGGCTGATCATGTTCGTCTCTCACCACCGTGTTCGGCTAACGCGTCTACTAACGGCGTCTTCTCCCCACAACGCACGACATTGCAATCATTCGATCGCACGGCTTCAATCGCCTGCACAGACTGGCGCTGCGGCAGTGCGCTCGCCGCGCCGGATCAAAACAATCGCTCCCAAAATTGCGACCGACGCCAATACCAAACGCAGCGTCAAAGGTTCCGAAGCGAGAAGCCACCCCAGCAGCACTGCCACCACAGGATTCGCATACGTATGCGTAGCCACCAACGCCGGTGGACACTGCTGCAGCAGCCAGGTGTAGGAAGTGAATGCCACCAACGATCCGAACGTGATCAGATACGCCAATCCCAGGAGTGACCGCAGAGAAATGCTCGCCCAGTGTGTCGCCTGAAATTCGCCCGTCAATCCGGCGGCGATCAGGAGCATAGCCGCACCGCATAGCGTCGGCAGTGCCGTTCGTCCCAGTGCGTCAGAAGGCAATTTCACCTTGGGGGAAATCACGACACCCGCGGCCCACGAAAATGATCCCAGTAATACGGCCAGCAGTCCCAGCAGGCTCGACCCCTTCGTCACTTCGGTGCCGGTGAGAATGGCTACACCGCCCACGCCTACAATCAATCCCAGCATGCTGAAGAAGGTGATTTTCTGCCGCCCCATCATCCACGCCAGCGCCACGATGAACATTGGTTCAGTAGCAATGAGCAAGGCCGCCAAACCTGAACTCACATACTGCTCGGCCCAATGCAGCGTGCCGTGTCCCACCAGGAAGAAGAGTCCACCCACCAAGAATCCCGAGATCCAATGCTGACGGGTCGGACGCAAGCCGCGCATCCACGCCCAGGCAAACATGATGGTACCTGCAATCGAATGCCGAACGGCCGCGGTCACCAGCGGAGGAATCGTCTCGACCGCGTAGCGAATCGCGAGGTAAGTCGATCCCCAGATGACATAGATCGCTACGAATGCGAGCGCCAACTTGATGGCATATGTCCGGTCGTGCGTTGTTGACTGTGCGAGGGCTGGAGGTACGCTCACGGGTCTGCCACCTATGTTTATCATCCGGCCGCTGCGGAGGAGGCCCGTGATTTGCGCTGCCTGTTCAGTTGTCATGTCTATAACCTCTAAAACTTATTTAGTAGGTTAGCCATGACGTTAAACGTGCTAGAATAACTTGTCAAGCTATTTTTACTGGTTAGTTTGGGCCAGGTGGTATCGTCGTGTTCTTATGGCGGGACGTCCGGGAAAAAAGCTGCACCCCACGATCGTCAGGCGAAGGCCGCCTGTCTTCGAACTGACTGCCGGAATTCTCTGTCTGGATTTCGTTAACACCCTGGACAACCGTCCGAGCGGAAAGCCTAAAGAGTTGCTCGCGGGCTACGGCGACCTGGTTCGCCTCGCGGAAGACTCTGGGGTTCTTACGCCGGCGCACGCCGATCGATTGTTTGCCTGGGGCGAAGCCGATCCTGAGGAAGCGCAGCGCGTTCTGCAAGCCGCGATCGAATTGCGCGAGGCCATGTACGCCGTTTTTTCCGCCGTGATTGCGAAACGCGCGGTTCCCGCTTCGCCGCTGGCGATGCTGAATAGATCTATTCAGCTCGCTGCGCAACATGTCAGTCTGACGCCTGCCAACGGCGGTTTTGCCTGGCGCTATGATAGCGATGGCGATTCTCCTGGCGGATTCGAAACTATGTTGTGGCCCATTGTGCGTTCCGCCGCTGAGTTGCTCGCCTCTGACAATTTGCCCTTTGTGCGCGCCTGTTCCTCCAAGACCTGCCAGTGGTTTTTTCTAGATACCAGCAAGAACCACCGTCGCCGCTGGTGCAGCATGAAGCTGTGCGGCAATCGCGCGAAGGTGCGGAAGTTTTACGCCCGGCAGCGCGAAGGGTAACTTTGTTGTTAGCGGTCTTTTGAGAGTGAAGCACGATTACGGCGCAACCATGAATCATCCCTGATCATCGATAATCATTTTGCGGAAAAAAATAAATGATCAGAACACGTACGAAGTCAAGGTTGGGTTATCTGGCGGAAATTACCGAGAAGAGTCCGAAATTTGCGTGCCTCCAGCCCTGGGGGTAGCGACCGCCATTAATTTCCAGCCGACCGGGGGCGGCAAAGCTGCAATCACCGGATGTTTCGTGCTCCTTGGCAAAGAAGCGAATCCGGTTATGCGGGCACTGCGCGATAACGGGATTCAGGTAACAGCGCTTCACAGCCACATGCTGACGGAGGAGCCGCGGCTGTTCTTCATGCATTTCTGGGCGAACGACGATGCCGCCAAGCTGGCCAGAGGACCAAAGGCGGCGCTCGACCAGACGAACTCGAAAAAGTAAACGCGGCCAGGGCTCAGTTTCATTACAAAAATGCTTCCTTCCGCAGAGAAACGATGCACGACGAAAAGGGGGACATTTCTAATGTCGTAACGATGGGGACATTTCTAATGTCGTAACGATGGGGACATTTCTAATGTCGGTTGACACCCGCCTGGACCCGCCTGGCAAGTTCCTTGACAGTCCGCTTTGGGGGAGCGACACTCCCATTATTGCGCTTTTGACATCCGGAATCGCTACTGCAAACATGAACACCGCGACCCATTCCACCCAGGAACCTGCAACCCGCGCCGACATGCTCTATCCCGAGGAAGACAGCGGTAATTCGCTCGCTGCGATGGCCCAGCGGGACCTCCACGCCGCCCTGCAACTTCTGGCCGAGCGCGCTCGATACATCACCGGAGCGAGCGGGGCGGCCATCGCCCTGCGTCGCGGCGGGCACAATGACATGCTTTGCCACGCCAGTGCCGGCTCAAACGCCCCGGAGCTGGGCGCGCTTCTTTCCGCCGAGTCTGGTCTTTCCGGCGAGAGTGTGCGCACGCGGCAGCCCTTGCGCTGCGACGATGCTGAGAGCGATCCCCGCGTGAACCGTCAGAGCTGCCGCGAATTGGGAATCGCCTCCGTGGTGGTCATGCCGATCGTGAGCGAAGAGCAAGTGCTTGGGGTGTTCGAACTTTTTTCGGGCCGTCCGAAGGCCTTCGATGAGCGCGACCTTTCCGCTCTGCAGCGTTTGGGAGAGATGGTTGAGACTGCGGTCCAGCACGCCCGGGCAGCTAGTTTGCGCCTGGGTGCGGAGGTCCCTCCCGATGAGGCAGCCCTATCTACGGTGACTCCGCCGCCGACCCTCGAGCCGCAGATCGCGCCGCCTCAATCTCCGGTCGAATTGCAGACAGAAATCAAAACAGAATGCGCCGCGCAGATTTCTTCCTCATCGGTCGCAGTTTCGACAGCCGATTCGAACACTTCCCCGGAGTCCGCAAGTGTGATCGCGGCACCGGCTAATGTTGCGGAGGCTGAGTTCCCGGCTCGTGATGTTCCAAACCCTGACGATGCGAACTCCGAGGCTCCGCCGGTTGTGGTTCCCAACGATTCTCCGCCGAAAAGAGCAATTTTGTGGTCAGCCCCGGCGACCGCGAACACCGGCAGCCCGCCACCTCAAACGTCCGATTCTATCGCTGTGCCACCTGCCCTCAGGAATGTGCGCAGGTGCCAGGCTTGCGGTTTTCCGGTTTCCGAGGGACGAGTGTTATGTGTGGACTGCGAAGAAAAAAGATGGCGCGGTGAGCCGGTTCGGCGTCCGGCGAAGGCGCACGAGCCTCCGACCCCTGCTCTGGCCATCGCTTCGGGGCTGTCTTCTGTGGCTACCGCCGTGTCGAATGTGTCCGCAGCCGCCGCTGGCGACGTATCGCGAGGAGGTGAAACTGACGACAAACCGCGGTCTTCCGATTCTTCAACTCCACCTGCGAGCCGCGAGCCCATGCCGGTCAAGATCCGCGAGACCGCCTTGAGCGTAGTGCCCGACCCGCCGGCCGCCATTGAAAACGTTACCATTGAAACGAGCTCACCTGGGCTCTTCCTCAGCGCTGGCATGGAGTCCCAATCATGGTGGGCGGCGAACCAATACGTTCTCGCAGCGGTGTCCATCGTTGGCATCGTGATCGCCGTGATTGCGTGGATGCGCTAGCAGCTCTTAGGGCCTGCGGGAAGGGCATCTGCGGCAGAGTTTCTTGATTCTTCGGACAGTACTAACGACCACAGTCTAACGACCAGAATCTCTTGACAACCCAGTCAAGTCTGCTAGAGTGCGGATAAGCGTCTCACTTTGACCAACATACGCTCAGGTGCCCCGTATATGAAAAATGTTTACGAAGTGCTACGGCAGAAAGAAATGGAACTGACCCGCCTGGAGAAGGAAGTGGAGGCTCTCCGACTGGTCGCCCCGTTGCTCTCCGAAGAGAAAGAAAATCTGTCCGAGGTCGCGAAACCCGCGCTGGCGGCTGCAAGTGGTCCGCAGCAGCCCATACGGATTCCGTCGCCTCCGGTCAGCGTGGCTGCACAACCGGCGCGCGCCGCGGCGGGCTGGGATGAAACCGCCAAGCGCTGGCCGTAAGCTTGGCTGAGCGCTCATCAGCGCAGAGTTACCGATGAGAGTTGGAATTTGTGTTCAGCCCGGGAGCCTTCCCGGGTTGAACTATATTTTACGCAGGGAACGGTTAGCCGGACGCCGTCACAAGCTCCCGTAGCGCTTCCAGCAGCCGATCCACTTCCTCGACGGTGTTGTAGTGGACCAGACCGATGCGCAAGAAGCCGCCGGTTTTCTCCACGTCCAGCTGTTCGGTCAGGTTCAGCGCGTAATAGTTGCCATCCCAGGTAAAGAAGCCGCGGTCGCCGAGTTTGGAGGCGAGTTCAAGTGGGGCGTGTCCTTCAATCCGAACCGCGAACGTGCCACAGCGCTCGTCAAAGCGCGCGGGATCGGTGATGCCGTAAAGCTTAAGCCCCGGAATCGTTGTCAGTCCCCGGACAATGCGCTCGATCAATCCGCGCTCATGCTGATGAATTGCTTCATATGCGGTGACGATCGCGTCGCGACGTGTCGGGGCGTCGGGATTCGTCCGCCGGCCCAGTTCATCGAAATATTCCACGCACGCAGCGATTCCTGCAATGCATTCGTGGTTGAGAGTTCCCCACTCCCAGCAGTTCGGAATCGCATTCGTGTTAGGACGCACCTTGTACGGCTTCAAGCGCTGCAAGTGCTCGCGCTTGCCGTAGAGCACACCCATGTGCGGGCCAAAGAATTTGTAGGTCGAGCAGGCCAGGAAGTCGCAGTCCAGCGCAGCCACGTCAATCAGACCGTGCGGGGCATAGTGGACGGCGTCAATGTAGGCGAGCGCTCCCGCTGCATGAGCGAGGCAAACGATTTCCTTGACTGGATTGATCGTCCCTACCGCATTCGAGGCATAACCCACGGCCACCAGCTTCGTCTTGGGACCGATCTTTCCGGCAAGGTCGGTCATATCGAGGGTGCAGTCTTGCTCGCGAATCTCGGCCCAGCGAATAGTGACACCGCGCTCTGCCAGCGCCAACCATGGGGAGACGTTGGCGTCGTGATCGAGGCGGGTCACCAAGATCTCATCGCCCGGCCCGAGATCGCGACCGATGGCTCGACTGATCGCAAAGGTGAGCGAAGTCATGTTCGGACCAAAGACAACTTCGTCTGCGCCGCAGTTGAGAAAATCGGCCATGGCGGCACGCGCACCCGCGATCATCGCGTCGGTATGGCGACTAGTGGCATAGGCTCCGCCGGTGTTGGCATTGTCGCGGCGCAGGTATTCAGTTATGGCGTCAATCACCCGCTGCGGAACTTGCGTGCCGCCGGGGCCGTCTAGAAAGGCTGCTCGATAGCCATTTACGGCCTGAGCCAGAGACGGGAACTGGGCGCGGACGGCATGCAAGTCGAGGGCGGGAGCAACGGCGTGTTCAGTAGTCGGCATCATTAAAAACTATAGCGCACTTGCGGCTTCCCCTACCGACCTGACAAAATCCGCCAGCATGCCATAGGCAGTCGCGTAGACGCCGGGGTTCTCTTCGCTGATCGCGAGCCCGGGGAAGATGTCAGTTTCGAAATAAATGTAAGACGACGTCCCGGCGATCTGTGCCATGGGATCGGTGAGCGGGATCGGTTCGGGCCCAACGCTGGCCATGATTCCGCTCGCCGTTTTCTTCGCACGGCAGACGAGTTTGTAAGGTCGGCCATGTTTTCGTGCGGCGCGGACGCCTTCCCCGCTCAGTCCGCGGATTCCCTCGCGCTCAATCTCACCCAACCCAATCGGAACGTCCATAAGTACGTTGATGAGCGCTGCAGTTTTCACGACGGCGTCCCATCCGTCAATGTCGTGCGTGGCGTCGGTTTCCGCGATCCCGAGTTCTTGAGCCTTTTTTAGTGACTCGTCGAAAGTCAGGCCCTGCTCCATTCCACTGAGCATGACGTTGGTGGTGGAGTTCAGAATGCCGTGGAAACCGTGGGGGTGTAAGGCCGGCAGGGCTTCGCGAAAAAGAGAAAAGACAGGCACGCCATCCATAACTGTGGACTCAAACAAAAATCGTCTGCCCCGGCTCGCGGCCAGATCACGCAGCTCACGATAAGCATGCACGATCGGACCTTTGTTGGCAGTGATGACGTGGGCGCCATGTTCGAGCGCAGCTCGGATGTGGTCGACCCCCGGTTGACCATTTTCGACATTGAGGGAAGTTGCTTCGAATAAGACGTCGGCGTGCGCCGTCTGCAGCCATTCACGAACATCACGGTGTGGCGCCGGCGCCCCCGCCGGCAAGAGGTCGGGAGTCGAATTCACGTTCAGAGCGAGCAGCGAGGCCGAATCTAACCCTTCCCCATCTGCAATCCACCCCAGCCGCCGCGAAGCCACCCCCGTAATGCGCCATGAAATTCGGTACCGATCGCGGAGTTCTTGGGCGCGATCTTCGAGTAAACGGACCAGAGTCCGGTTTACGTTGCCGAAGCCGAGGAAGCACAGCTTGCAGGTGCGGATGAGAGATCCTTGCGCGGATGCAAACCTTGCGCGCCCTAAAGGCGCGTCGAACGACGCCGCTCTGACAGCACGCCTGAAGGCGTGCCGCGATGCGAATCTTTGATTCCTTACGCGCTATCCCATCACCGTAGTGTGCTCGGGTCTTACTTTATAGAGCACCCGCACCTCGCCCGGCTGGGCATAGGGATACTTATCCACCCCCAGGTATTTCTTAGCCAGTTTGTTTATGTGTTCGGCGGCGCCGTCTTCGGTAATCTCGGCTACGCGGCCACGAATTTCGAGATAGCGATACGGATTGTCGGGATCCATCAAAGTCAGCGCCACGCGGGGATCCCGCCGGACATTCCGATCTTTCTGGCGTCCCTTGGCGGAGTTGAAGATCACGTGTTCGCCGTCAAAGTCCACCCACACAGGCGTCACTTGAGGACTTCCGTCAGGCATCAGCGTGCTGAGATTGGCAAATGCGCGTTTCTGAAACAGATCGCGGTACTTCTCGGGAATAACGGACGGCATAAGGCCCTACCTTTCAGAAAATCTGTGCTTGAACCAATGTGTCAATGTCTCCATGGATACGTTAAACGCCTGAGCATTATAGACGGCTTCACCCGGACCAAGGAAATAGAGCTAAAGATGGAGGGCGGGCCCATGCGCCAGCTTGAGCAGCCTGCGATCGCGCACTTTCCGTTTTCTCGTCTGTGCATTTAGAATTGCGACCTTGCTCGGAGCTGGAAGGCTTGAGGAAAGCCGCTTCTGCCACAGCGATTTGCTTTCTTGCGTAGTTCGCGCGGTGACCCGATGTTTGAATGCAACAAATACTTTGTAATGGAGAACTGACTTGACGACCGCTCAATTTCGCGGCAACAGCAACGTGCCCATCCCGGCTGGCCTCGTCTGGAAGCTCGGCCGCCGACCGAGGTTTATCAAGGTCGCGCTCTTGCTCGCATTGTTGTGCGCCGCCCTCACGGTGCCCATCGCGGCCCACAGCGCCAAGAAATATGCCCCCACTATCGTCTTCATGACCGACTTCGGCGTGCTCGACGACTCGGTCGCCATCTGCCGCGGCGTGATGTATTCGGTCATGCCCGACGTCCGCATCGTGGACCTCACTCATCAGGTTACGCCGTACTCAATCCTTGACGGCGCCCGCTTTCTCTACGGCGCCACGCCCTACTATCCGGCGGGGACAGTATTCGTCGTGGTCATAGACCCCGGGGTAGGCAGCTCCCGCAAGGCAATCGTGGCCAAGTCGAAGCGCGGACAATATTTCGTATTACCCGACAACGGTGTGCTCACGCTGGTGGAGCAACGCGATGGCATCGAGGCAGCGCGCGAGATCACCAATCCGGCATGGATGATCGGCAGCAAGCTCTCTTCAACTTTCCACGGCCGCGACATTTTCTCGCCGGTCGGAGCTCACATGGCCCGGGGCGATGACTGGACTGCCGTGGGACCGGAGGTTCCCGTAAGAGCTCTGGTACGCCTTGATCTGAAAGCGGCAACGATCGACGAGCGTGGCCTCAGCGCCGAGGTCATCGCCACCGACGGCCCTTTCGGCAACCTCGTCACCAACGTTGATGCTGACGAATTCCTCAAGCTGGGATATCAGCGCGGGCAGGAAGTTCCCGTGAAGTTGGGCGAGAAGGAAATGAAAATCAAGTTCGTGCGGACCTTCAGCGATCTGCCGGCGGGAGAGCCGTTGCTCTACATCGATTCGCGCGGACATCTCGGGTTGGCCGTAAATCAAGGCAGCTTCGCCGCAGACTATGGGATCAAACCGCCCGTCGCGCTGTTTATTCCGCCCGCTGCGAGGTGAGCTCTCAGCGAAACGAGACGTAGCCAGCTACGTCTCTACGACATCGACATCTTGAAAGATCCGCGGCAGCACCGCCTGCAGCAGCGCCTCAAATTGCCCTCTCACGCGCTCTGCGGTCTCGAGCACTTCCGCATGTGAGAGCGGCTGGTCGAGAATTCCGGCCGCCATGTTGGTGACGCAGGAAATTGCGAGCACTTTGATTCCCATGTGCCGGGCCGCGATCACTTCCGCGACGGTCGACATGCCTACCAGATCAGCGCCAATTGTGCGCAAGTACCGGATCTCCGCGGGTGTTTCGTAGCTCGGCCCCAGCAGCCCAGCGTAGACGCCCTCGTGCAGCGTCATGCCTAACTTCTGGCCTTCCTCTTGTGCGAACTCGCGATACGACTTCGCGTATGCCTGAGTCATGTCGGGAAAACGTGGGCCGAGGCGCTCATCATTCGGACCAGTGAGCGGATTCTGTCCCTGCAAGTTGATGTGGTCACTGATCAGCACCAGCCCGCCCTGTTGATAGCTGAGATAGATACCCCCAGCGGCGTTGGTGAGAATCACGGCACGAATTCCCATGCGGCCAAACACGCGCATGGGAAACGCGACTTCCTGCGAGGAGTAACCCTCATAAAGATGTACGCGCCCCTGCATTGCGGCGACCACGACGTCGCCAGCTTTGCCGATTACCATCTGACCTGCGTGGCCGATAGCAGTCGAACGTGGAAATGCAGGAATCTTTGCGTACGGGATGCGCACAGCTTCGCTGAGCGAGTCGGCGAATCCCCCCAGGCCTGACCCCAGAACTAACCCCACGCGTGGCCGCAGAGAGGTCTGAGCCAGCACAAACTGAGCAGCGGATTCAGCGGCATGGAAGTGATCATTCACAGTAGTTCGCGGGGTTGGCACGTACGATCTCGATCTACTCTCTTTACTGCGATGGGTACTTGCATTAAGAGCTAAAAGCTAACGGCTAAGAGCAGCCTTTTCAAAACTTCTTTTCAAACATCGCAAACTCCGCCTCCAGCTTCCACTGCACACGCGCCCGCTCGTTCGCAACGAGAAACTTCTGGCACCCGCTCGAAGGCTTTTCTGCTCCGGTTACATCTCCGGCACACGCCGTCACGAACCGAAATTGCAGCTTAGTCTCCGTCCACAGACTTTCCCCCGGCAAGAAACTGTGTTCCAGGCTCTGCCGGGCCATTCGTTTCACTTCTGGGTATGAGAGGTTGTAGCCCTGCACCGCGCGCAAATACTCATGCGTCATATCGGATCGCGCCACGCCCTCGTCGTCGGTTGAGATCGCCACCGGAACTCCATAGCGCATATAAATCGGTAGAGGATGATCGCCGCCAGTCACGCCCAGGATCATGTCGTTCGAAGTGAGACTGATTTCTACTAACACATTCCGTGTCGCCATTTCCTTCAACAGGTCGATGGAACCTCTTTCATTCATGACATCGACGCCGTGCCCGATCCGTTCGGCATGCCCCTTTTCAATCGAAGCCCGGATGTGGAAAGTCAAATCCTCCGGAGGCACCAAACCCATTGCGATTTCACCAGCGTGCAGACTGATATGCACCTTGGGATAAACGCCATGCAAATAATCGAGCATCGCCATGTGCTGGTTGAAGTCATGGATGGGCACGTACCAATCCTCAGGCATCACTAGATTGAGGCCAACAAAGCGAGGATCGGACGACGCCAGCTCGAATCCCAGAAGAATCTGCGCGAACACAATCTGGTGCGGCAGGCCCCGCAGTACCTGATAGAGATAACGCACGGTGACGCCGCATCCGGGAGCAGCCTCCGCCGTCCCGCATTTCATTACGTCGTGGGCGCGGGCCTCGTCGGCTTCGAGTCTCTTGTCGGTGGCCGCAGCCACACCCTTCAGCCCCGCTGCCAGCAAGCTTTGGCGCATCTTCCCGAAGTCGTCGGCCCATTCCACCTTGGCTGCGATCTGAGCCGCCTGCCCTCCGTCGGCGGTGTGCATGAACTCGACATATTGCAGATGGTCTTGTGCCGCGCGATTCGCTGCCGCCGCCACGCCCTCGCCCACGTGACCGCGTGAAGCTAGTCCAAATTTCTCGAACGTGGCAAAGAAGTGATCGTGTCCCGACTCCTCCCCCGGCCGCCAGTTGCGCATCGACCATGCGTCAATTGTTTGGTTGTAAAGAATCTGATCGCCGTACGCGCACCGCATCGCCGGCTTGGCCGTATAGCTTTCACATGCATCGCAAGGCGGAGCGATCAGTTGGGAAGTCGTGCGGTCCAAGCAAAGATTATCCTCGGCCGCAAAATCCACCAAATCCTCGGCGTAAATGGCGCCTTCAAGGTGATTGTGTAAATCGCCGCCCTTGGGCAGGTCCTTCAGAAACGCCAGCAACAACTGCGGCCGCTTGCGCACCGACTCAAAATATCGAGCCGTGCGCTGCTCCGCCGTCTGGGCAGCAGTAAAAGTCGCCAAAAGGAAGAACAATAGACGGCAGAGTTGGATCGCACCGGATCTTGACCGCAAGGGACCGCCTCCAAATTCAGGAAACGCATTGTAATTGCTGACAGCGCCAGTCTGCACTTGAAAAGCAAGTAACGCGAAAGCCTTTGCCTGGCGCTGGTTTCCCCGAATTTTCACAGCCGTGCAACCCGTTGGACCGCCGACCAGAAATATCCATCCCACTTCAGATTGTTCGAAACTCCGCGCCCATCGCGCCTTTTGGTCGCTACGTGCATCTCGGGCTGCACCAAAAACTGGCACCCGCCTGTGGACGACCTGCACTCAATTGAAAATAAACGGCTTAAAATCGCCAACTTTTGATTGACTCTAAACATGAAAAGAGTAAAACAGAATCGTTCTTTGACAACTTCTTAAGTTTTTCCGGTTGGTGCGGCGTCCGGGGCTCGAGCGCGATCACCTTCTCACATTGCAAAATGTAGAGAAGGAGGGTCAGCAAGGGTCTATAGCTAAGCGCTGGTCGAGGAGAACGGGAAGCAAAGTTGAAGGCAGGATAGAGTTCCGAGGCGTTGGGTAGGTTTATCCGGTTGGCGGTGAGCCCGGAGCCCGAGCGAAGATCGCGCGCAGCGGCCCCGCAAGGGAAGCAGCGAGAGCAGGTCGAGCAAGGGTCTAAACGCGAGCTACTGGCTGAGACGAATGGACCCAACATCACCTCGGAACTCTTTATTTTTGCGTCCGCTCGCGCCCACACCCCATAACATTTCTGCTACCTTCCGCAGACCGATCCCTCGCGCTCGGGCTGTTAGACTCGGAATCGCACTCCCGACATAGCCATCCACGCTCACGATGAGTGTCAGGCATGAATTCCGATTCCCGGCGGTTCAACTCGCAATCCGAAAAAATGCGGGTAAGCTACGACACCATCGCCGCTGAATACGCCAAGCGCATCTACCCTGAACTCAAAAACAAGCCGTTCGACCGTCAACTGCTCGATCGTTTTGCCGACGAGGTCCGCCTGTCCGGACCGGTCTGCGATATCGGTTGCGGTCCCGCTCACATTGCACGCTATCTTTTCGACCGAGGGGTTAACGTTTTTGGTCTTGATTTGTCTGCAGGAATGCTTAACGAGGCCAAGAGACTGAATCCCAACATCGATTTCATTCAGGGCTCCATGCTTGCGTTGGGTCTTGGCTCTGACACACTAGGCGGCATCGCTGCGTTCTATTCCATCATTCACGTCGGCCGCGAACATGTGGTCGCGTCTTTATCTGAAATGCGCCGCGTGTTGAAGAGAAACGGTTCTTTCTGCTCGCCTTCCATTTGGGAGAAGACGTAATCCACATGACCGATTTCCACGATCATCCCGTGGACTTCGAGGCCACCCTCTTCCGCATCGAAGAGATGACTGGCTACGCCAAGGCCGCTGGTCTCGACCTCCAAAAAGCCATGGAAAGAGATCCCTATCCAGAGATCGAGTACCAAAGCAGGCGCGGATACATTCTCGCCACCAAGCCGTAAAAAACGGAGCGAAGCCTGACACCCTGAAGCCTAACGCCTGGAGCCCGCAGCCTGAAATTAATCTACATGCTCGCCCTCAGCCATGAAGCTCTGTTCAGAAGGCGGAAGCTTATCCCCCGGTCGCGCCCAGAACACATACAGTGTTGGCCATAAGATCACGCTGACCACCAACTCCACGATCAGTCCCCCGACAATCACAATGGCAAACGGCCGCTGCGAGTCCGACCCGATGTCATGAGACATGGCCGCGGGCAACAGGCCGAGCGTCGCCACCAGCATCGTCATCATGATGGGACGCAGACGGAGCTGAGCCCCTTCCTTTGCAGCTTCGCGAACGGGCAATCCACGCGTGCGCAGCTGATTGATGTACTCCACCATGATGACGCCGATTTCTACGGATACACCGATGAGCGCTAGAAAGCCAAGCCCGGACGACACGCTGAAGTGCGTGCCGGTCACCAGCAAACTCAGAAAGCCGCCCAGTGGCGCAAGCGCGACCACGGCGAGAATCAATCCCACCCATTTCCACGAGCCGAACGCGGAATAAAGAATGAATGACATTAGCAGCAGCGTGATGGGAACGATGAACGCCAGCCGGCGGTTGGCGCGCTGCTGGCTCTCGTATTCGCCTGTCCAATCCAGGTGATAGCCCTCCGGCAACTGCACCTTCTGCCCCACTTCATCAATTGCCTGGCGCACCGTGCTGCCCAAGTCGCGGCCCCGAACGCTGTACTTAATTGCGATATATCGCGAACTCCCTTCGCGATATATCGTAGAAGCGCCATCATCAAGACTGATGCGGCTCACTTGTCCCAGAGACACCCGCTCTCCTGATGGCGCCAGAATCCGAATGCTGGAAACATCCTCCACCGTTTTGCGAAACTGGGGCTGGTAGCGGACCGTAAGATCGTAACGTTGCTCTTGGATCAGAATCTGGCTCACCGCCTTGCCGCCCACAGCACCTTCCACGGCATCCTGAATGTCGCTCACGTTGATGGCAAAACGATCCGCCGCCGCCCGGTCCACAACCAGATTTACATTGGGCTGGCCCCGCACCTGGAACGTGCCCAGATCAGCCACGCCTGGAATCTGGCTCATCACGGTTTGCATTTCTGCTGCTTTTTGCTCCAGCACTTTCAGATCACGGCCGAAAAGCTTGACGGCCAACTCGCCCTTCACGCCGCTCACTGCCTCTTCCACGTTGTCAGAGATCGGCTGCGAAAAGTTCCAATCCACGCCGGGGAACTTATTCAGCGCCCCATCCATAGCAGCAATCAGGTCATCTTTGCGTTTGAATTGCTTTCTCCACTCCGAACGGGGCAGTAGATCGACAAAGAACTCCGTGTTATAGAAGCCGCTGGCATCGCTGCCATCATCGGGCCGGCCAACCTGGCTCACAACTTGTTTGACTTCCGGAAAGTTCGCAAGCACCAAACGCGCTTGATTCGCCACTCCGATTCCGGTCGACGGTCCTGTGCTCGGCGCCAGCGTGCCTCTTACCCAGATCGCGCCCTCGTCGAGGTGAGGAAGAAATTCCGATCCGATGATCCCGCTAAAGGCAAAAAACAGAATCACGCCGGCACATAACAATCCCAACCCCAGCGTCAGCTTCATGTGGTCGAAGCACCAATCGAGCGTGCGCCCATAGCTGCGGTTCAACCACTCGAGAACAGGATTTCTCCACTCCTTCATCGTGCCGCTGAACAAGTAACTGCAGAGCACCGGAGCGATGAGCAAAGCGAACACCAGCGCTCCTAACAAAGCAAAAGCCACAGTCCATGCCATGGGACTGAACAGACGTCCCTCCACGCGTTGCAGCGTGAAAATAGGAAGGTAGGAAACGATGATGATGATTCGAGCAAAAAATACCGGCCTCTGCACTTCGTGGGCGGCAACCGCAATGATTTCCGTGAACGACTTCCTGCGATCAGCGAAAGAGGCATGACGAAGGATGTTTTCGACCATCACGACCGAGCCGTCCACCACCATGCCGAAATCAAGCGCTCCCAGCGATAGGAGATTCGCCGGAATGTGCCGCAGGTCCAGCAGAATCGCTGCGAACAGCAGCGAAAAAGGGATGGTGAAGGTCACGATCAGCGCGCTGCGTACATTGCCGAGAAACAAAAATAGGACTAGCGTGACCAGCACCACTCCGTCGGTCAAGTTACGCAGCACGGTATGCGTGGTGTAGCGCATCAGGTCACTACGGTCGAGGTGGGGAACGAACTTCACTCCCGCGGGCAGCAGGCCGCGGTAGCGGTTGGTGCCATTGAGTTCATCAATTTTCTGATGCAATGACGCCAGAGTGGTCTCGGCCACGGCGCCTTTACGCAGCAGCACGATGCCCTCTACCACATCGTCATCATTGATTGCCGTCCCGTCTTCATGACGAATCGTCTTTCCCAACTGTCCCAGCCGGACCTTCGGCGCTTGCACCACGTTGCCCAGATCGCGCACCCGCACCGGCGTCCCGTTCTGAACTTTCACCACCGTAGCGGCGATGTCGTCGGTCGTCTGCATCAAACCAACCGCGCGGACATTGAGCGCTTGCTGTCCGCGCTCAATGAAGCCGCCGCCCGCATTGGTGTTGTTCGCCGCCAGAGCCTGCTCCGCCTGGGCCAGCGAAAGTCCGTATGCCACCAGTTTGCCCGGATCGATCCGCACCTGGTACTCGCGTGTCGGACCGCCAAACCGATTCACATCCACAATATTCGGCACCGACTTCAACTGATTCACCACGAACCAGTCATTCAGCGTCTTCAACTCCATCGCGTCATACTTCGGATTGATACTGGTGAGCGTGTAGAACATGATCTGCCCGGTCGGGCTGTAATCGGGACCCAGTCCAGGATTCACTCCAGGCGGTAGGGTCACCAGTTGGAGGCGATCCAGCACTTCTTGTCGTGCATTGAAGGTCGTAATGTCGTCGTCGTAAATCATGGTGATGACCGACAACCCCGCCAAAGAAACCGACCGCAGATGCGTCAAGTGCGCAACGCCATTCAGGTTCACTTCCAGCGGCACGGTAATTTGCTGCTCCACTTCCTCTGCGGCATGTCCGGGCCACTGCGTGATGACTTGCGCGTAGGTGTCGGCAACGTCGGGATAAGCCTCAATTGGCAGGTTATGAAATGAAACAATTCCCCACCCGAACAACACCAGCGTCCCGCCCAACACGAGCAGGCGGTTGCGCAGGGCAAAATCGATGAGTGCGCGGATCAATCTTTTTTCTCCGCTACCGCCGTCGAGAATTCCAGCGCATTGGCAATGACTTCGTCCCCAGACTTCACGCCGTCGCGAATTTCCTGCATACCATCAGGAGCCAACCCGTCGGCCTGTACCTCCACCCGGCGAAAGCGCGTATCGCCTTCCTTGAGGAAAATCCAATCCTTATCTTGCAGGCGCATGATGGCGGTCGACGGCAGCACCACGCGATCGGTCACCTTGCGCGAGCGGAATTTCGCGACTGCGAACATGCCCGGCCGTAATGCCCCGCCCGAATTCGCCAGCACAATGCGGACTTTGGCGGAACGCGTATTGGGATCGAGCACGCGAGAAATGTCCGCCACTTTGCCGTGAAATGTGCGGTCGGAAAACGCGTTAAGATGAATCTCCGCCGAATCGCCCACATGAATTTGACCGAGATCATTCTCAAAAACGTCAGACACCACCCAAACTTCAGACAAGTCCGCGATCGTGAAGAGACTGGGGGAGTTGTCCAGGCTCTTGACCCCCTCAAAGCCTGCGACATTCTGCTCGACAATTGTTCCTGAGACCGGCGCCCGCACCTCGATCAACGGGCTCAGATGGTCCGGGTCAGCCCCAAGAATGCGCACCCGATGCTCGGCCGTGGAGACGTCAACCTTAGCCTTGTCTTCCGCGTCCTGTGCAGCTTCCAGGTCCTTCGCCGCCGCGGCGCCTCGGTCATACAGCAGTTGCGCCCGATCCAACCCCTTGTGTGACAGCATTTCATCGGCTCCCGCCTTCTGATAATCCGCCATTGCCGCCGCCAGATCTGGACTCGAGATCACCAGCAATGTCTGACCCTTTTTCACAAAGTCGCCTAGTCGTGCTTTGAGGTCGACCACCCGCCCTGCACCGAGCGAGGTGACATGGATCGTGCGAGTGACATCAGGATTCACCGTGCCGTTCGCAGTCACTTCCGTAGGCAACTTGCGGGTGTCCGCTTTGGCCAGCTTGAACAATTCCGGATGCTCGACTTCATAAACCCCGGGTTCAAGATTGATTTGTGCCTTGGGAGTCGCAGCCGGAGTGTCGCGGGAGCACGCGACAAAAAGCGAAAGTGCTGCCAGCACGAGAGACAAAATCCAGCCCGGAGCACCTCGCACTAGGTATCGAAACCGTTGCTTTGTCATGGGATCACCTCGCGCCCCACGGCCATATTCAGTTGAGCGGCAGCCGTCAAGTAAGAGCCAATCAAGTTCACATAGCTGAGCTGCATCGTGCGGTATTCACTTTCGGCATTCAAAAAATCCAGCAACGACGCTCCGCCCTGCCGATAGGAGAAAAAAATCGTGTCGCGCACTCGGGTTGCTTGCTGCAGATATTTCTGTTTGTAAGGCCGCAGCAGAATCACATTGCTCTCGAGTGTGGCGTAGCCGGAGTCGACGTCGCTGAGCACCTTGCCTTCGGCGGCAGCGCGCAATTTTTCATTGCGCGTGATATCAACCTGCGTGCGCAGTTTCTCCCCCTGGTTGCGGTCAAAAACACGTAGGGGAATGCCGACACTAACGCCGAGCGTGTTTATGCCAAAGGGATTGTTGTTGGATGAATTGTGCGTATACCAAGCGCTCACAATCGGATCGGTTGAGCCGTTGGCAACCGCGAGTTTGTGATCAGTCTGGGCTTTGTCTATGGCCTGAACTGCCGCTTTTAGATCAGGCCGCGTATCGAGAGCGATTTTCCGGAATTCATCGCGAGGCATGAGTTGGTCGTTGAAATCGAATGCACCGGTCACGTCGAACTGTTCAATCGGAGTTCGATCGTTCAGCAGTGTGAGCAACTGAATTTTCGCGGTCCGAAGATTGACTTCCGCAGTCTGCACATCCGATTCATACTGCACCCGCTGCAGTTCCAACCGGTCGAGATCGACTTGCGCGATGTCGCCGGCACTGAAGCGATCTCTGCTGATTTGAAGCACGTGGTCGTAATAGGCAAGATTGTCTTTTGCCAGTTGCAGCACCGCCTTGGCTTGCAGCGTTGACACAAATGCGCCGCGCAAGTTGAACAGCAGCGTTCTCTCCAGATCTGCATGGCTCGACTCCGCGATCAGAGTCCCCTTTTTCGCACTCTCGAGGCGTAACTCCCGCTTGTGCCGCCGTTCGTGCAGATAGCTAACGCTGGGTGTCTCATAAGTCCCAGCGAACGGTCGCCAGACGTCTCTCTGCGGAGCGATTTGAGTCCCATCCGCGGTTAGCGTGAGACTTGGATTGGGACGAAGAAATGCCGTAATCTCCTGCGCCTTCGATTCGTCAATATTCAGCTTGTCCGCCAGCAGCGTAGGATTGTTCAGCTCAAAGCGGTCTTTCACCTGCTCCCAGCTCCATGTGGAGGTAAGGAGCGGCTGCGGTTGTTGTGCGCTCGCAGCAGCGGCAACGAAGCCGAGCAACCTGAGCAGCAGGCAACACCCTGAAAATGTTTTTCGCATCAACAACTCCGCACGCAATGTGCCCTGGACAATGCTCCAGCCGCAAATGCGCTCCTTGACGTAGGGCTCTAGCTTAGCTAGGTCTGGATGCGCGGCCGAGCTATTCGGAAATGAAGAATTGTCGCCGAGACCCTGGACAGCAGATTGGCGGCAACAAACGAACTAGCCGAGGCTGAAAATTGGAGGGGCGCGGCCGGCGCGCAGAATGGAGGGTGCCGCTAAGGGAGAAGACGAGGTGATGACCGACTCACGCCAACTATCGCAGCTCAGCGCAAAAGCGCTTGCGTTCTCCAGAATCGCGGGCGGGTTGTGCAGTCGGCTTACCTTGACCGAAAACTTGTCTTGCGATGCCTGCCGGACGCTACGTTTGCTGGCGCCCGGCTCTTCCATCTCCGCCCGCATAGCGTGAAGATCGTCAGTAGCGGAAATTATTGGGAACAGCAAAACCAGCAAACATCCCAAAGCCAGCAAACCCTGCAGTGAACGGAAGCGGTTCGGACGCTTGGCAGCCGCACCTTGCCGCCATATCCCGTAGGCCGGCAGCGCCAGCAATAACCAAGCGAGATTGAGCAACAATTCCATGCGACAGCGTCGCTTACCGAACCAAGGCTATGAGCAAGATGTACCGCGGGGAACGGATTCTGAACGGTCGGACGAACTAGTTTTTCAGAACATTAAATCCAAGTCAACGTGACCGGCGTAATTCTCCACCTAAACCGCCCCCAGCTTGCCGGCCGCAGCCGTAAAGTCCTACGGACCCACCGCCACCTGCAACGGCCCCGGTGTTTGCCGCCGAGCTCGATAAATCTGATTCTTCTCCGCAACTTCACCCACTGCGTCGGCGTGCACGACATACGCCCCGGGCGGCAGAGTATCACCGAAGGGAATCTCGAAATCCATGGTTCCCTTTTTCAAAGGAAATCTCTGATACCCGATGGCCGTTGCCCGCCCATTCTCACTCACCGCCAGCACGTAAAACGTGAAGTCGAAGTCCTCCGGTGTTTCGTTTGAGACCTGGACGCTCCCCTCAATCCGGCTACCCGCTACGTGCGGCGGAATCTTCCATTGCAGGACTAACGCCCTGAGCACGTTCAGTACAAACTCTCGCTCGACTGCCTGCTGCGGCTTTGCGTTATCGGTAACCGACACCCTGAAGCGATATTCACCCGGCTTCTCCGGGGCCCCATGCAGCGTGCCATCATCCTCCAGTTTCAGCCCCGGAGGCAATTCGCCTTTCTCAACCTTCCAATGCAAAGGAGGAATCCCCCCATGCGCGCGGAGGGTAAAGGTGTAAGTCCCACGCGTATAGCCTGAAGGTAGAGAACTGGTCTCAATGATGAGCTGGCCGCCCTCCGGGGCCGAGGCCCGCCGCTGCTCTTGCCCGCCTACCCGCCGCGATTCCCCGGGAGTTTGCGACAGCCCCAGCCCGCTCACCGCGAACCAAAAGCAGACGTGCACTACCACCAAACGCAAAAGTAGTTTCACCTTCACCGCGATTCCTTTCGTGTCCCTTAGTGCCCTTTGTGATTAGCGCCCTCGCTGCCCCTATGCAAGAATCCATCCACCGCGCCAACAAACATTACGGTCTGATCCACAAAAGTCATGTGCCCCGCCTTCGGCAAAATCACTATTTTCGATCCGGCAATCTTCGCGTGCATCGCCTCCGACAGGGGCGGCTCGCACTCATCATGATCTCCCACCAAAATGAGCGTCGGCACTGTGATGCTCGCCAGCTGGTCCGTGTACTCCACCGATTTCAAATTGCCATCCACCACGTACTCTCCGTGCGGACCCCACATTTCTCGGTAAAGGTCCCAACTGATATTTCCTCCGGCGACAGGATCGTAGTTCGGATCAGGCCGGTTCTGATAGAGATAAGGAAAATAACCCTCGCCCCACGCCGCCACCAAATAATCGTTGGTATATCGGTTCTTCTGATAGTCGAGGCCGTGCCCGAACAGCCCCTCCGCCTCCATGCGATTGATGCGATCGCGCAACTCCGCCGGCATCTTCTCCTTCATTCGCACAAAAACTTGGTTCAGCTCTTTGGTGCTCGACCACGTGCTGGCCAGGATCAGGTGCGTCAGATTCTTCTGATACTTAAGGGCATAAGCCTGAGCCAGCGCTCCTCCGTAAGAATGCCCCAGCAGCGTAATCTTGCCGAGACGTAGTGCGATGCGTACCGCCTCGACATCTTCCACCATGTTCTCCACGGTGTAGCCAGAAAGATCTTCCAGCTTTTGCGACCGTCCCGAACCGCGTTCATCGATGAAGATCAGCCGATGGTGGCGCGCCAGCGGCAACAGGTAAGGAAGAAAATAGTCATGCGACGCTCCCGGTCCTCCATGCACAATCAGCAGCGGCTCGCCCTGTCCCAGCGCAACGTAGTAAATCATCACGCCATTGGCGTCGACGAAGCCATCCTGCAACGGATAGACGTTAGCAACGGCTGCGGCAGCATGATGGACTGAGTTTGCCGTCTGTCCAAGCGCCGGCATGGCGCCACGGTCAAGCACAACGACAGTGCAAACGCAGGCAATTAATAAACATTGGAGAGAGAATCCGCGTGTCTTCATGCCCGCCATCGTAACCTGCATGACGGTCAAGGGCAACGGACCCCGGGAAAATCCTCAGAGGATAGAAAAGAAAAAACCGCTAAGATCGCAGAATAAAATCGCAGAATCTAAGACCTGAAGCCCCACGCCTGGCTCCTGACGCAAGCCGAAGCCCGCACCTACAGCTTAGAAGATTGCCGGCGGGTCAACCACAGCAGCCGTCTGCTCTGCCATTCCGCCGGAGATCTGCGTGAGAGTATCCGCCTGCAGAACATAAGCCTTGCCACCCGCACCGCCCGATACCATGTAGAACACCAGGTTAGGGGACAAGGTGGTTACCGAGCTCGATACCCGACCATTCGATGCCACTGAGTACGTTCCCGGCAAACACCCCGGCACAGTTACTACTCCCGTACGATTCAACAGTTCCGCCAGGTTAAGGCCACCCTTGCCGTCTGCTTGCAGAGCACCACTTCGGTCCACAAAATTCGTCGCATCGTATCCTCCCATGACCAAGGCGAACTGTCCGTTGAAATCGCTTGTGGCGAACGAAGGATTCGACTGCTGATCTGCCGTGCCGTCCTCCACCTTCGTGGAATCATTCACCAGGAAGAAAACCCGGGAGGGGCTAACCATATAGGCCACTTCCGTGATCGTTCCCGCGGCGGAGTTCAGTGTGAACCGGTATCGGCCGTCGCCGCTCACGTCTGCGCTATAAGTTCCGGTTACACTGACATTGCTATTCACGGTGCCATCTCGAACTGAATCATACGAACCTGCACTGATGTTACCGGCCCCATCCACGGTCATCGCCCCGACGGTGTTCACTCCGCCTGCCACTCCATTCGCCGCTACGCTGGCTGTAGTGTCGCCGCGGCTGCCAAAGGCAAACCCTGCCCCAGCGGACAGTGAGTTGGTCGTGAACGGCGCCCCGGTCTGCATCTCCGCCCGGCCCAACCCGACAATACCGCTGTCAATTTCGAAGAGTTCGAGGGTGTTAGTGTCCATCACGTAGTATTTGTAATTTTGTGTCCGCCCCGAACTGTCGATTAGCGTCGCCACGCCCCGGCCTGTGCTGTCCGGAGCAGTAAGGCTCCCGGTAAGCGTAAGTTGGGATGCTAACTGTCCGCCAAGTAACACATCTTCCTTGCCGGTCAAGGAACCACTTGATACCGTGATCACGCCCACGGTCGCCATCGAACCCGCCAACGTCGACCTCGTCGCCGCATTATGAGTATGGAAAACGAACGTTCCGCTGGGCATGGTGCCCAGTGCCGACGCTGTTTGCTGCGCAGCGGTTCCGGCAGCATTGGCAAAGATATCGGCTTCAATCAAATAGAACGAGCCCGGACTCGTGCTGCTCAGGGTAATTCCCCAACTCAAGGTTTGCGCCGGATTCGCGAGCACCACAGTGATACTTCCAGTGCCGTTGCTGCTGATGCTGTACTTCCCGCTGAAGCTACGTCCGTAGTAATCGTCCATTCCGGAACTGATATTGCCGTTGCCGTCTGCCGTAAACACTCCGGCCTCGGTGTAGGAATTGACCCCAGCGCTTTGGCTGATCGTGCCCGACAAGTTGTAAGCCCACTGCGATCCTGCGGGCAGGCTTGCGTTTGTGAAGGTGCCAGTTCCGCCCGGGCACCCTACTCCGCTCGCCCTACTGCTACTGCTACATGCCGACAGGAAGGTCAACACCACCAGAGCCAAGGCCATCAGTAGCGACTTCCCGGCCCTGCTGGACACAACTCCCCCTGACAACGCGCGTTGGGAAAGAACGCTTAAGGATGACACCACTGCCTCCGCTCGACTCGAGGGCTTGAGCTTTAGCCAGTTCTAACACAGGTCAGGGGGGAAAGTTCCGCGGCAGGATTCATTCGTCGCCACGAAAAGGCGACCGTTCACGAGACGCGAGGGGAAAGGTTGCACTTCACCGTATCCAATTGGGTGATTGCGTTCTGAGGAAGCTGAGAATCAGTGTGAAGCCTGCCTTACGCTTCCAGCACTTCTCGCACTTTGCGTGCCAGATTTTGCAGGGTGAAGGGTTTTTGTAGAAAGGCCTTGCTACTTTCTCCAGTATTCTGGTCCACAATGGCGTCTTCTGTATATCCGGACAGATAAAGTACCTTGATCGCTGGACGCGATTCCACCAGCCGTTGGGCCAGTTCGTGTCCGCCCATCGCCGGCATGATCACGTCGGTAATCAGCAAATCGATAGTGCCCTTGTGGGCCTCGGCGGCTGCGAGTCCGGCATTCCCGTTCTCCGCTTCGATAACATGGTATCCCTTCGTCTCCAGGGTTTCCCGGACCAATTGGCGAACCGATTCTTCATCCTCCACCAGTAATACTGTCTCTGATCCTCCCGCCGCCGTGCGCCAGTCCGGCGTCGCGCCGTGGGGCTCCATGGTCCCCTGCACCCGCGGCAGATAAATACTAAACGTGGTTCCCCGTCGCACTTCACTCTGCACGAAAATGTAGCCACCGCTCTGTTTGATGATTCCGTAGACCGTCGAAAGCCCCAGTCCCGTGCCTTTGCCTTTCTCTTTGGTGGTGAAAAACGGCTCGAACATACGTGACTGTGTCTCTTTGTCCATACCCAGGCCGGTGTCGCTCACCGAGATCATCACGTACTCGCCGGGCTGGATGAACGTTTGTTCTCCGCGATAAGAATCATCCAGAGTCACATTGCCGGTCTGAATCACAATTCGGCCCCCGTTGGGCATCGCATCTTTGGCATTGACCACCAGGTTCATGATCACCTGCTCCAATTGTCCCGCGTCCGCTCGCGTGCAGCCCACGCCGGAGGTCAGGCTCGTCGCCAGCTCCACGTTCTCCCCAATCAACGGACGAAGCAGCCGCTCCATGTCTCGCACGATTGCGTTCAGATCTACGATCTTCAGTTCGAGGAGTTGCTTGCGGCTGAAGGCCAGCAGTTGCCGCGTCAGGGTGGTCGCGCGATCCGACGCTTGCTGTACCGCCCGCACCTTGCCTTGCAACGGGTGGTCGGCGCTCAGCTGCTCGAGCAATACCTCGGCATATCCACTAATCACCATCAAGAGATTGTTGAAATCGTGTGCGATGCCTCCCGCCAGCCTGCCTACCGCTTCCATCTTTTGCGCTTGCCGGAACTGGTCTTCCAAAGCCCTTCGTTCGGTTACGTCTTCAACAATGGCTTCCAGCACGTCAGCGGGTTCGTCCTCGCTGGTCACCGCACTGCCGCTTATCCGTACTGTGATGACGCTTCCATCTTTGCGCTTCCACCTCACCTCAACGCCGTCCATTCGTCCCGCGCGCCGGAATTCTTCGATCAAGTGCGCCTGTTCCGCCGCATTCACGAACACATCTTTCAATGGATCGAGGGCCAGCACTTCTTGAGCCGAGGTGTAACCCAGCATGGCGATCAGCGCGGGATTTACGTCGAGAAACTTGCTCTCCAGACTGGAGCGGTAAATTCCATACACCGCGCTCTGCACCAATGAGCGGTAGCGCGCTTCCGACCGGCGCAGCGCCTGCTCATTGCGCTTGAGCTCGATAGCGCTGGCCATTTGCCGGGACACGAAGGTCAGGATTTCCCGGTCGCGCTCCCGGAAGCGGAAATTCTTCGAGTAACTCTGCACCACCAGCGCCCCAAACGTGTTGTCGCCCACCTTCAGCGGCACTCCCATCCAATCCAGCGATGGCGCCCCGAGCAGATCCACTTCTCCGCGCTCAACCATCTGGTTGAAAATCTCCGGATTCGCCAACAGCGCTGCGCCTGTGCGCAGCACATACTCGGTCAGGCCACGACCGAGCTTCCTCGGTGCCGGAGCTGCGTCTTCTTCATCCACAAAGTATGGGAAACTCAGCAATTGCGTTTCCGGGTCAAGTATCGCGATATAGAAATTGCGGGCATACATCAGCTCATCCACAATCCCGTGGATGGCAGCGAAGAACTGCTGCAAATCGTGAGCCGAGCTGGTCTTCTCCGCGACGCGGTAAAGCGCCGAGCTCAAAGCCTCGACTTCCTTTTGTTCCGAAATGTCACGATAGATGGCATACGCGGCCGGGTTCTTGCCCCCTGCCATCAGTGGCGCGCACGATACCGACACATCCACCAGGCTTCCATCTTGGCGGCGTCGTTGGGTCTCCAGCGTGATGCACTCGCCTTTTTCAATGCATTCCGCTATCCAGCGCGTTTCCGCCTGCCGTTCCGAAGGCACGACCAGCGAGTCCAGACGCTCCCCGAGCACCTCCCAATCGGCATACCCAAACATTCGCCTGAAGGCATCATTTACGGTCTGGACGCGGCGCTCGCTGTCCACAACGCTTAGCGCATCCGGCAGGCTCTGGAACAATTGCTCGAGACAGTGCGCGCGGGTTTCGGGGCTTTCTCTCTGGTTCCAGGCAAGTGCGGATCCGGGTGGCAGGAGGGTGGGCGCAGTTCCGCGCTCCAATGCCTGTTTCAGGAATTTGGCGCGGAGAATTTCCCCCGATTGTCGAGACGGGGTGACACGATCACCCATTTCCGAGATCCCCCCTCAAATCTCCAGCCCAAAAAATCATGTTAAACGGCAATCCGACCCATCGAAAGTTACCCAGGTAATTGGCCAATCGCCATTTTGAAACAGACATTTTGAAACAGAAACGATCTCCTCGCGCCGCGGATCGCGTCGTGCGCGAAGCAGCCCAGTGGTCCTTAGTTTTTGAGAGGCTCTAAGCGGCTACCGCAGAACTCAGGCATGCGGGCAGCACCGAAGAACGCCTTCAGCGCCGCCGCGCGCGCTACGACTTCGTGGCCAGCATCTGACACACGCGCCGCACGGTCTCCTTCTGGCTGCCGTTCAAAGTCAGAAACTCAAAGCCATAATGCAGACCTTCGCGGAAACGAACAACGGCGCGCACTTTCAGAGGGTAGGGGCTCAACGGAAGCGGAATCTCCAGGGAAACAATTTCGCCCGAAACAAGTTCACCGGTCAGCGTCGCTCCAATTCCATCTTCTCCCAGCTCTGTGGACCGGCCCCAGCAACTCAGGAACTCGCCTCCCTGAAACATCTTCACCTGAATACGCACGTCGATGCCATAGCGTTGGAAACGCCGCTTATACGCCGGTTTGCCAGGTGCGGCTTTTTCTACCTTTCTCGCTTTATCGCCCGAGGTACTTGCCATGCTCATATGCCTGTGTTCAAGCGAGACTGCTCAAGTGCCTAGGTTCGCCAAGTCACGCTTCGCTAGTTTCCATGCAACAGATACCCAGGTTCCATCGGCAATTTTCCGGCAATCTTCATCACCACCACACTGCTATTGATCGAATACACATCCACTACGCCGACCGCCCCGGTTATGGAAGCCACCCTGTTGACCAGTTCTTCGTCGGAATTTACTACCAGGATCGCCGGATGGTTCGCGCGGCCATGATTGGCGGAGGCAATCAGCTCATTCACTTGGCTCTCCGGCATCCCATAAACTTTCTCCAGAAACAATCTCATCTCCGGTGCCGAAGGCGCTCGCATGACAATGGTCACAGGTTTGCCGTCCGGCCAATGGCTGGTCTGGGCTTTGCACAGTTTCACCAGATCGCTCACGGTCACGGCGGTAACCGTGTTCGCTTTGTTCGACACCAGGGCAAGATCCCGTGCCGCTGCCAGCGAAGCGCTGCTCAACATCAATACGAATACACTTAAAGTGCTTAGGAACGTGTTTTGGTAAGACAATGCGCCTCCGCCACCGGCAGTCAATCGACTCCGTCTGATTGTCCTGCAACTTTCCCTGCCACTCAACGTCAACGAAGTGCATGTACCACTGGAGCCAATAGCCGTTCCCGGAAGTTCCCCCACGCCCCCAACGACGAAAACCCCATCGCAACCGAATCCGCGTCCCTGGCATCTACTGCCACTAGGAATTCACTCCAGGCGCAAGCAATCCCGATCTGAATCCCTACCTCCGCTCTCGTCATCACAATAGAAGAAGAAATCTTTTAGGAGGACAATTCATGGCATACGAGCTACCCCCACTACCCTATGGATACGACGCACTCGAACCTGTCATCGATAAGCAGACCATGACCTTGCACCACGATATGCATCATGGCGCTTACGTCAAGAATCTGAACGCAGCAATCGAAAAACATCCCGAGCTCGGCAAAAGGGCTCCCGAAGATCTCCTTCGCGACCTGAACTCCATTCCTGAAGACATCCGAACCACCGTCCGCAACAATGGCGGCGGCCATGTCAACCACGCCATGTTCTGGAAGATCATGAAGCCCAAGGGCGGAGGCGATCCCAGCGGCCCCATCGCCGATACCATCAAGAGATCCTTCGGCAACTTCAAGGATTTCCAAACCAAATTCAACGACGCCGGCGTGAAACAATTCGGCTCCGGCTGGGTCTGGCTCGCAGGTAAGCCCGGCGGCGAAGTCCAAATCATCACCACCCCCAACCAGGACAGCCCAATCTCCCAGGGCCTCCATCCCATCTTCGGCAACGATGTCTGGGAACACGCCTACTATCTCAAGTACCACAACCGCCGTCCCGAATACCTCGCGGCGTGGTGGAACCTCGTCAACTGGGACGAAATCAACAAACGCTTCGAGGCCTTCAAGTCCGCCAAGTCAGCAGACCGCGAGTCCGCTTTCGCCTCTCGGTAATATCGGCACACAATCAAGAAAGCCCCGGCGACATGCCGGGGCTTCTTTTCAGAGCTCAACTCTGCTTACCTTCTCAGTTTTCCTTCATGCCGCCTTGAGGCTTCTGTCTCCATTCACGACTTCGGCTTTCGCTTATAGCCAGTGATTTAGGGCGTGTCCTTCTTCGCGTCCCTGCTCCTCGTGAATCTGCTGAGCCCCGTCTGCGAATTCGCTCTTGTTGTTCTGGATTCCGTGGTTCCGACTTGACCTGTCCACTCTCCTGGTGGGCCGGATCCACACGCATATGCGTACCCATCCTCCTTGAACTTATTGGTTGGGTTGGTGGTTCGCTATTTTTCCGCCACCGCTCGGCGGCAATTTACTATGCGGCCTTCGCCGCCCTTGAGTACTTGGAGGGTTGTCGCTCAAATGCGGTGAGGCACTCTTCTGAACAGAAGGAGTACTTCTTGCCTGCATACTGGGTTTGAAGTTCAGTTTCCTGTTCGTCCACTTCCATACCACAAACCGGATCAATCGTCATCATGGGCACTCTCCTTGCGGATTGTCTGTCCTTGGACAACAGCAAGAACCATTCCGTTCTCACCTTTGTGAACGATTGATCTCAAGGAAGTTGCAGCTTAAGCCCGCCACAGCAAAGCATGGACTAGAAAAATCTGCTCGAACCGTGCAGACGATACATAGAAGCGTTACCTTAAGAACGACCAGGAAGGCTTATCGATCGACGTGCACCAGCATTCTCGTTTTCGCCGGGCCTCTTGCCATCAGGCACATCCGCACACGCCTAAAACCGTCGGACAAAGATGCTCCCGCAAGCCACGCTTTACGCGCGACTTTTGCCACACCACCACAAATGGGGATACGAATCACCATCTGAGAACTGAGAATGAGCAGCGTCAACGCTCAGACTCGGGAGGTCTCTTTTCTCCTGGCACTCAAAGACAGATAGTCGGGCGGTGGTTCTTGCCTTCGCAGAACCGGACATCCATTCGCTGTCTCAGGTCCCGAAGGACCGTCAGATCATGAGTGGGTGCACTCTGCCAGTCCTGAAACAATTCGGAGAGAGCCTCGGGAGTTTGCTCTCCGTCGCTCCGTCGGCAAGCAGCAGGACAAACTGACCGGCAACACGAGTTTGGGTTCAACTGTTCCATTTGCGTCCACCGTACGAATGGCGGACGGAATCCTTCTCCCCGCGAAACGCAAATCACAAATCACACAACATCGCCGCCTCCGCTTTCTGCATTTCCTGTGCACCCTCTGTGCAGAATAGGCCTTCCCAAGCTATGAGATCCTGCCGCGGCCAGCGCTGCGTAGCGAAAACCTCCGCGACAACGGGCTAATTGCAGGGTCTCTCGAGGCGCTCTCGGTCCCCGGCGATCTGTCGAAAATCGGTGGCCGTGATTTCCTCCATTGCACCAATCTTATGGAATTGACCGCGCAAGGTTTCACTCGTACAGTCTCCATCACTCTCGCAACCAAAATGCAATCACAAATCCCAGAAAATATCAGCGACTCAGAAATTGAAAAACGTGTTCTCCAGGAATCAATTTGCAATCGGAATCACGAACTAGAGATTGAAAATCGAAAATCAACAATCAAAAATTCCTAACCCTCCCTCCCACGAGGCGGGCCGACGTGAGAGCAATCATGAAATGGAAAACGTATCGCACGCGCTTTCTGGTAAAAGCAAAACAGCTGAACTCCAACCTTAGTTTCATTGATCCTCTCGGCCGTCACCACAGCGGACGTAAAGGAGACTACTTGGTCGAATCCTGCGACGGCGCATTCAGTATCACTCCCCGGCGCATCTTCGAAGACGTCTACGTAACTATGCCGACGGAGCATCGTAGTGCCTTTGTGGGCTTGCCGGAAGCCGAACCAATTCGCCGCAAGGCTCCACAGCCTTACGGGGAAAGGCGCACCGCCGAAACTGGTCTCGAACTCATGTAGCTGCAACCGCGTGGCCGCCACCGCGGGTGGTTTCTGGGTGACAGATCGGCAGACGTCACCGACTTTGATTAAAGCCCTTGTGGAAAATGAGTTCCTCAGCCCGGCATCTAGCCCGTCATTATTGGGGATACAATATGTAGTGTTTCCCTCTTGACAGGCCCTATAGGCTGGAGTAATGTTTCACTCCCAAGCAAGGAATTTCGCCTCGCGGGAACGAGGCGAAAGGTCAGGAAAAAACGTGGACGGTGCCGGGCCAGAGGTGACCCGGCCCTATCCCCAAAACAGCGGTGCAACAAGAGGGGCCCCAGTACATTATCGACGTCCTGAAGCCTGAACGCCGGAATCCTGAAGCCCGAAATGGTGCGGTGGCCGCTCTCTCGACCCTCCCCCGAGAGAACGACAACATATTGATAACTTAGGCATTTGCAAGCTGACTCAAGGGCTATGGAAAAAATCCGCCTAGCCTGCGGCGGCTGCTTTGTGGCTACTTTGAGGAGCCCTCGATGGAAGGTCTAACTCGCCTGGTTGTCGAGTCCATGTCGCGGCATGGTTTTGATAGGCCCTTGGACTATCGCCGCCTGCAATGGTCGCGTTGGTTCCCTTGTGAGTCGCCCCACAGTTTGCTCCTCGTCCCCAGCAAGCCCGGTCTGGTTGCCTTGGCTGAGGAAGTTCTGGGCTCGGGTGAAGCCTCAGTCGGCGGCAAGCGCATGTTAGCCGTCTTGAGATTTTGCGAGGCTGAAGACATGGCCTTCGTTCTGGATCGCATGTTCGCGCCCGCCCATCCGATGCGCTCCCGTCTGGTCGCGGGTCATTGTTTTGTTCGCTTTGTGGTGATTGAGGATGCCGTTCAGCGCGGCACTATCGGCAGCGCCCTGAACCAGTGGATGATTGCATGTGCCGACAAGACTTGCGGCGCCACCGGAGATTTCACCTCCTCACTGGAACTGGCACCGTCTCTGGCCGCGCCCGCTCCGTCGACCAGCGCCGTCCAACTAAATTCTGGCTTCGCCGCGAACATTCACTGTCCGTCCCCGCTGCCCTCCGGCTTCTGATCGGAGAGCAAGGGGGAAGCCTTGGCCGTGTCGCAGAAGGGGTTCGTATCCGGGCACGCCTTTAGGCGTGGCGAAAGAAGCTGTTTTAATGACTTTCCGGGCTTTAGCCGCTGCTTTCCAGCTCCAAAAGGAGCTCAAGAAGCAAGTCCCAAAAGGGGCGAAACAAAATTCTCTCGCGCTGCAGCGACCGAATCATCGCCACAGTCATTAGAATCTAATATTTAGGGAGAAGCCCATGTCTGAAACCCGTGAAACAAACATCGTTGCAGAGTCTAAGGCGACCGCCCCAGCAGCTCCCTTGGTCCCGGCCATGCCCAGGAAGAAAGCGCCAGGCCTATCGTTCCGCCGCTCCTTCACCAAGCCCGGCGTCTCCCCCTACGACGAAGTCGAGTGGGAGCATCGCTTGGCTCAGATCACCGACGCCCAAGGCAATGTGATCTTCGAGCAGAAAGACGTCGAGGTCCCCAAAGACTGGTCCATGACAGCGACCAACATCGTCGCGAGTAAGTATCTGCACGGCCACGTTGGTACGCCCGAGCGCGAGACTGGCGTCCGCCAACTCGTCGCTCGCGTCGCCGAAACCATCCGCAATTGGGGATTGGCCCAGGGCTACTTCAAGACCGCCGAAGACGGCGCCACTTTCCATGACGAGCTTGTACACATCCTCGTCCGCCAGTACGCGGCCTTCAACTCGCCGGTGTGGTTCAACGTCGGATGCGATCGCATCGAGCCCAACTCCGATGCCCGCAACTGGCACTGGAACGCCGAAGCCGGACGCGTCGAGTTCGGAGTCACGGGCTACACTACGCCGCAGTGCTCCGCCTGCTTCATCAACTCGGTAAAAGACTCGCTCGATTCCATCCTCACTCTGGCCAAGACCGAAGGCATGCTCTTCAAGTGGGGATCAGGCACCGGAACCAATCTTTCTCCGCTGCGTTCGTCGACGGAAAGTCTCAGCGGCGGAGGCACAGCCAGCGGTCCACTCAGCTTCATGAAAGGATTCGACGCCTTCGCCGGTGTCATCAAGTCCGGAGGCAAGACTCGCCGCGCCGCCAAGATGGTCATCCTTAACGTGGACCATCCCGACATCATCGACTTCATCGAGTGCAAGATGAAGGAAGAAGCCAAGGCTCACACGCTGGTCGCCGCCGGATACGACGGATCCTCGCCCGACTCCGAAGCCTACTCGTCCATCTTCTTCCAGAACGCCAACAACTCGGTCCGCGTCACCGACGACTTCATGTACGCCGTAGTGCGCGACACCGACTTCTCTACGAAGTCAGTCAACGACGGCCGCGTGATGCAAACCTATAAAGCCAAAGATCTGCTCAAGAAAATTTCCGAAGCCACGTGGCACTGCGGCGATCCCGGCATGCAATACGACACCACGGTAAACCGCTGGCATACATCGAAGAACACCGCCCGCATCAATGCCAGCAACCCTTGCTCCGAGTACATGTTCCTCGATGACTCCGCCTGCAACCTGGCCAGCTTGAATCTGCTGAAGTTCGCGCCCAACGGAACCTTCGACGTCGAAGCCTACCGTCACGCCGTCGACGTGCTAATCACCGCGCAGGAAATTTTAGTCGACAACGCCGGCTATCCCACAGAAATGATCATGCGAAACTCGCACGACTATCGCCCGCTGGGATTAGGCTACGCCAACTTAGGCGCGTTACTGATGGCCGCTGGCCTCCCCTACGATTCCGACGCCGGACGCGACTACGCCGCCTGCGTGACCGCAATCATGTGCGGCGAAGCCTATCTGCAATCGTCGCGAATCGCCGAACAATGCGAGCCCCTGATCCCCGCCACGGAAGCGACAAGAAAAAATCTAGCCGAAACAAATCTAGGAGCCGGCATAGGCCCCGCTCACGTAGGGAAAGCCGCCTCGGCCGTCCAGCCCGAGCGAAGCGAGGCCGCGCTCCGCAAAGATCGCAGCGAAACCATGCCCGGAGCCGCCTGCCCCGGATGGTACATAAACCGCGAACCATTCCTGGACGTCATCCGCATGCACCGAGCATCAGTCAACAACATAAACAAATCCAACGTCCCCACCCCACTCTACGAAGCCAGCAAACAATGCTGGGACGAAGCCCTAGCCAACGGAGAAAAACACGGCTACCGCAACTCCCAAGTCACCGTGCTGGCCCCCACCGGCACAATAGGCTTCATGATGGACTGCGACACTACGGGTGTGGAACCTGACCTCGCGCTTGTGAAGTACAAAAAGCTCGTCGGCGGAGGGATGATCAAGATTGTGAATCAGACTGTGCCCACGGCGCTGTTCAAGCTGGGGTATGACCACGATCAGGCGAATGCGATCGTCAGCTACATCGATGCGACCGGCACGATTGAGGGCGCGCCGCATATTAAGGATGAGCATCTGGCGGTGTTTGATTGCTCGTTCAAGCCGGCCAAGGGGACGCGGTCGATTGCTTACATGGGGCATCTGCGGATGATGGCGGCTGCTCAGCCGTTCATCTCGGGAGCTATATCGAAGACCGTCAACCTTCCGGAGAATGCTTCGGTCGAAGACATCATGGAGGCTTATCTTCAGGCCTGGAAGCTGGGGCTGAAGGCGGTTGCCATTTATCGCGATGGATGCAAGAAGTCGCAGCCGCTTTCGGCGGCGGGGACCAAGACTGCGAATTCATCGAAGGACGACTCGCGGACAGGAGTGTCCGCGCCACACGTAGAGGAAGAAAATCTCGAGGCGCCTCCGCGTGCTGTGCGGCACCGGTTGCAGGAAGAGCGGGCGTCGATCACGCACAAGTTCAAGATTGGAGACCACGAGGGCTACATCACGGTTGGGCTCTATCCTGACGGCAGCCCGGGCGAACTGTTCATCACCATGGCCAAGGAAGGTTCCACGGTCTCGGGGCTGATGGACAGCTTTGCGCTGGCCGTGTCCATTGCACTACAGCATGGCGTGCCGTTGAAACTGTTATGCGAGAAGTTCGCGCACACCCGCTTTGAGCCTAGCGGCTGGAGCGGCAATCCCGACATCGGCTACGCCAAGTCGATCATGGACTATATCTTCCGCTGGCTGCAAATGCGTTTCCTCACCGGCCAGCAGCAGATACTGTTCGAGAATTTCAGGCCCAAGCTGTCAGCTGTCAACTCTCAGTCGTCAGAGGCCGGCGATGTGAATGGATCGTCGGACCTGAAGCCTGAAGCCCGAGGCCTGAAGCCGAGTTCAATCCACGCGGCCGATGCGCTGTCGAGCATCGTGGATCTGGGTGACGCGCCAACGTGCAGCTTCTGCGGCAGCATCATGACGCGGAATGGAAGCTGCTATCGGTGCATGAGTTGCGGGAGCACGAGCGGGTGCTCGTAGAGAGTGGAGGTAAGTATGCTGTAAAAGTAATCTAAGGACTGCAGAAGTGGACGGCTCTATCGGCGGTTATATCAAAGAGACGGGCAGCGCAGCGTTCGAAGCAGGGAAAAATCCTGGGCAGAGTCTGGCAATGTTGAAAGCGCCGCTCTTCTGCGATGGGGCGTAAAGTGGGTTCGCTCTGCGGGTGAGAAGCACAAGGTCTCTCGCGTTCGCTTCGCGAACCGTCGGAAGCGTGAGTCTTCTTCCAAAAACGGAAATCCCTTCTGGCAACGACCTCTGTCAGCCCTCAGAAAAACCTTTCTAGCTCCTCCACTTGTCACAGCCTTTCCACAGTCTCACCCAGAATTCGGGCGATAAAATTGCCGTAGTTATGATAAGGCATAAGCAACATCGGCCTTCCGCCCTAACCGGTCCGGCCGCCGAGTGCACCGCGCGGCTAAGTCCCAATTCCAGAATGTTTTAGCTGCAAACCCTCTGTGCAAGGGTGGGAACCACGGAACCCCCAACCGGTAACGTCTGTCACGGCAGCGCGAGCCAACGCAAGGGTAAACCCGATTCCGCTCCGACAGTGAACAAAAACACCCCCGGCGGGCTGAGATCCAAAGGCTACCAGCTAAGAGACCAAAGCTGAATACTCCCAATCCGAAACTTTTCCCCAGCTCGTACCTCTAATGAACTGGTTTAAGATGCCAGATTCGGGAAGAGCATAAGTTCCCAAGTCCGCGGGAGGATAGTCATGTCCAGCAGTTCTGTTCGTATCTTTGCCATGATGCTGATGTTGCTGGCCGGCACGATTGCCTGCACGGCGCGTGCTGCGGGGAATGGAGCGGCGGTTCCGGGACCGGTGGTGGACGCGGTGAAAGCGTCGGCCCCTGGGCAGGCGACCGCGGTGGTGGCCGGCGGATGTTTCTGGGGAGTCCAGGCGGTGTTTGAGCATGTGAGGGGCGTGATCAAGGCGACTTCGGGTTACTCGGGCGGCTCGGCCAATACGGCGGAATATGAGACGGTGAGCACGGGCGCGACCGGACACGCGGAGTCGGTGAAGATTGTTTACGATCCGTCGCAGGTGACGTATGGCGAGTTGCTGCGCGTATTCTTCTCGGTGGCGCACAATCCGACGGAGTTGAATCGGCAAGGTCCGGATTCGGGCACACAGTATCGGTCGGTGATTTTTTACGGTGATGACGAGCAGAAAAAAATTGCCGGGGCTTACATTGCGCAGCTTGATCAGGCTGGCGCGTTCAAACAGAAGATTGTGACCCAAGTGGTGGCGTTGAAGGCGTTCTATCCGGCGGAGGCTTATCACCAGGATTATGCGACGCGGCATCCGAATCAGCCGTATATTGCGTTTAATGATGCGCCCAAGGTGGAGAATTTGAAGAAGAGTTTTCCGGAGCTGTGGGTGGGGAAGCCCGATCTTTCGGCAGCAAAGTAGGAGTTCGTCATGTTTGATTCTGATCTGGAGCGGGAGGCGGCGGTGAACTTGCGACGGCGGGCGTTTCTGGGAGGGTCGGCTGCGGCGGTGGTGGGCGCAGCGGCCTGGTCTCTGTGGAAGTCGCCGCTGATCGCAGCAGCGCCAGGCGGCTCGGATGCGGGTTCTAAAGAATCGGAAGTGACGATAGTCCAGTTTTCCGATGCAGGGAGACGGCTGCAGAAAGTGCGAGTGCCTAAGGTCATCAAGAGCGATGCCGAGTGGCGGAACCAGTTGGGATCAATTGCGTTCGACATTACACGGCGCGCAGACACGGAACGAGCGTTCACGGGACAGTACTGGAATGTGCACGACAGAGGTTTGTACCGGTGCGTGTGCTGCGACAACGCGCTGTTCAGCTCGGATACGAAGTTTGAGTCGGGGACGGGATGGCCGAGCTTCTGGGCTCCGATTGCGAAAGAAAATGTCCGCGAGATTCGAGATTCGACCTTCGGCATGGTGCGGACGGCGGTGGCCTGCACCGAGTGCGACGCGCATCTGGGACATGTATTCGACGACGGCCCGCAACCGACCGGGCTGCGCTATTGCATGAATTCGGCGTCATTGAAGTTTGTGAAACAAGTTTAGAATCGCGCCTCGCCCCGAAAAGGCGCCGTGCCGGAGATATTGAAGCAGCCTCGCTGAAGGCTATTGCGGCAATGAGATGCCCGTGCATTGGCCGAACGTAGGGCTCTGTAAGTATTCTCCTTCCGCGTTTATTCCTTAACCGCGATTCCCACAACCATCATCTAATCGCGAAACCCAGAAAAAGGGGGTAGGCGAAAATACCGGGGCTGGCATCCAAGACGCATGTCCAGACGCACCGGCATGAAGCTACGCCCCAAAGTCGTGGCGCTGACTGCGCGCGCGTGTTTCTGGTGACTATGTGCGCCGCGGGATTCGCTCAGAGTCAGTCTGAGTCGGCGGGCGCTCAAATACGATACCAGGATCGTGGCGGATTTTGGGAACCTGGTTGCGAAGTATCTCGATCTTCAAAAAAAAGCGGGAGGCTCCCCGAAGCCTGCGAAGCAACCTGCGAAACTGGCTGAGTCCAGAAGAGCAGATTGCGGCCAAGGTTTTAGCCGAGCGGGCCGATGCGAAACTAAGGAGATATCTTCACTCCCGAAATTTTTCGACCGGGGATCAATGGTCGTGGAAACCGCGGGCGATAATGTGTACTTTCAGACCATCTCGCGTACCGGGCAGACAATTGATTCGGGGACGGTAGCGCGTCAGTGAGAACAAAGTGACGCTGATTTTTATGGATTCATTCTTTGAACCGACGGACATCCGGAGACCACAATGGACGAAAACAAGCCAGCGGCAAAGGACGACAGCCTCCTGAACACGATCGCTCGAACCGTGGGGACGACTGCAGGCATCATCGTCTCGAAGGCAACACAGTTTACGGAGGAGGCAGCGGCACAAGCGTCTCGTGTGAGCAAACGAGCGAAGGCGCCGGAGCGGAAGGCTAAGACCCCGAAGAAGAAAGCAGTGGCGAAAAAGAAAAAGGCTGTTGCTCGGAAGCGCACCCTTAAAGGTAAGAAGGCATCCAAGCGGGCGACTGGAGGGCGAGCGAAACGTCGACGCTGAGGAAAACGGGTTGGGCTGCGCATATCTTACGCGCGTCGGAGTGAGTTACTGCTGGCGGAACTGGCTCTCCGATTTGAGTCAGGCTCCAGTCACAAAAAACTTATTGTCAGGGGTGGTGCTTGCGTTTGCGGCCACTTCATGAACGACGTCGTGGCGACGCTCCGGGCCTTTGCGATTCTCGAGCACGCGCACACGACGCGCGGGAATGTTGCTGGGGTCGAGGCGAAAGAGGCGTCCGTCGCGGACCTGGAGGTGGAAGCGGAACCAGTCGGTGCGAAACATGCGGCCGGAAGCGTAGAAGGTCATTGCCGCCGCAACCTGCCCTTCGAAATCTGGGTCGGTGCAGGCGAGCAGGCGTTTGCTGACGTCGCTGGTCCAGGTCAGGCCGCCGACAAGAGGATCGTTCAAGAACCATCGCTCCGATGGTACCGCGTGGGTCAGCTTGCGAAGTTGAATCATTTGCAGCAATACTGAAGTTCTACCCAGATTGGTAACCACGATCCGTGCCTCGCTGGGGGAGATGGGCTCCAACTTGATGTGTAATTCGGGAGACCATTCGCGCTCAAACTCTTCGCGGGCCAGCGCCAGGCCTTTGTCCGTCGCCTCCACATACCGGAGCGTGGCGCGGGCCAGGATCACGCTGAAAAAGCAGGTTACGACGGTGGCGATAACCGGGATGTAGGCGATAAGTGTCGAGAATGGGATGCGGTTGATCGAATGCATGGGCCCTCCCCGCGCGCAGCGCGATGTCGCTGAAGTGGCGGGGATTGTGGGGGTCCATGATCCCGCACGCCGAAACTACTATCGACGCAGTCTAGCGAGGAGGGCAGCTTCGCTCTAGATACGCATGGTGCAGAGGCGGCCACCGCATCGGACGCGGACTTTGGTAACGTCCGGATAGGCTTGCATTTCTCCCTGGCAGCGGGTTGCGACTATTCCAGCACGCTGTCGTCGAGCTTCTTGCGGCCCCAGTCGGCGGCGGCTTGAACAAAGGCGAGCACTACGGGATGCGGTTTCTTCTCCGTGGATGATAGCTGCGGCTGAAAAAGCGTAGCCAGGAAGAAGCGGTGGGTGGGCGACTCGATAGCGCGAATCTCGCCTCCGGCACCGCGGGCCACAATAGGAAAGCCGGCCTCCATGGCGCACCATTCGTATTCGGGGTTCACTTCAAAGTTGCAGAAGAATTCTTCCTTAGTTGTGACTTTATCCTTACCGTAAAACGATTGCAAATAGGAGCCGGGGCGCAGACGGATCTCAGGGATTACTCCGGAAAGCTTGGGGGCATCTTTTTTGCGGTCGGGCACAGCGCAGGCGACCGGATAGATAACGATGTTTTTCGACCCGGAATTGTTCTCGGCGGTGTCAGCGTCGGCGATGCCGACGACGTTGCGAGCGAACTCGATGAGCGCATATTGGAATCCGCCGCAGGTCGCGAGCAGCGGCCAGTCGCGGCGGCGGGCGAACTCGATGCCCTGGAGCATGCCGTCAAAGCTCTTGTACGGGCTGCCGGGCGCGGCCCACAAGGCGTCGAAACTTTCAAGAATCTTCTCAGCCTTGGGGGCGGTGAGCGAGGGCGTGGGCAGCCACTCGGATTCAACTTTGAGTTTCAGCTTGCGGGCGGCGTGCTGAATGGAGTCGGTGGTGGCGGGATGCGAACGAAATTGGGGATTGAAGTCTCCCAAAATTCCAATGCGAACGGCGTCGGCCACGCGGGTATTGTACTAGAGGGGATTGCGCTGAACGGGAGAATTGCCAGAGGGTAGTTGAGGAAAATGGTGCGCGCTACTTCGATAGTTGGCCGGGAAGTGCCGATTTGCAACTTCCCATTGCATATTGCAGTTACAGCACGTGCAGCAAGTTGAACAGAGTGTATAGACAGGCTAAAGCCAGGGCGGGACCTCCCCAGATCATCAGAATTGACTTCCATCGTAGCCTGCCGGCGACGGCCTGCTGGCTGCGCCAGGAAATCATGAAGGCGGGGTTGTTAGTGCCCTTCATCAGAACGATCGGCGGACGCTGATCGAATGTGCCCGACCTGGCCGCGACCGAATTCTGTGCGACGTCTTGGGTGAAGGTTGGAGTAAGAGAAGTATCCGGGGCACGTACTCCGGCATTCGTGTTCCCATCGCCATCGACTGGAGGGTTCAGCGCGGCGGCGGAGTTGTTTCTGCTTGCGAAGGCTGGATCCGAGTTCAATTGTAGGGTTGGTTCTCCCAGGCCGGCTGCGGCCCACGCGGCTGGATTGGAGATGCCAGCTTTCACCAGCGCTGCAGCAATCTTCTGCTGCTGGGTCATGTCCATGGATTTTGCAGGAGCGGTTTCTGACGAGAGCCGGATGACCTGAGAAGTATGCGTGCTCGGATCAGTTGTAAGTGTCTCACGCAGCAGCATTGTGTCATGGTTCTCTTCTGTTTTGTTCCCGAAAGAGAGCGAAGCGGACGCGAACGATAACGAAGAGCCGGCCAACGATAACAACGCGCTTCGAGGAGTCGAGAGCAGGGATTCCTCCTCGCGTGTGGGTTGCGGCATGACTTCGATCCCAGGATTGTCGGCCAACGATCCCAAAATGAAGAGCGAGTTCTTAGGCTTGATGCAGTACTCCTCGACCTTGATTTTATTGTTGATGTCGACGCCATGACGCGCGAGGAAAGCGCGGACGTTGCCGGGAGGTGGATCCTTAGTGGTGAAAAGCGCGTCGCTAAATTCCTCGAGAAAATCGCAGTGGATGTCGAGGTCAGCGCCGCGCGGATCGACCAGCACGCGCCCGGTATTGTCGTCGAGGAAGAATGGCAGATGCATGCATTCAGCCGCGACTTTGACCCACTGGTTGCTTTTGCCCTGGAGCTTCCACTCCCAAACCAGAGTGCGGTAGTAGTAACAAGGACGGGCGCTGATGGGCGCGATCATGGTGTACGGCCCGACGGCGAGGCCGCTGAGCTCGACCATTCCCATGGAGGCACTGCGAATTTTTGAGAAGGGCGTGTCGAGGATCAGGTGGCGACGCTGCAGCAAGCGGAAGCCTTGAACGAAAAAAAAGATGCCGGCACAAAGTCCAATGGCGCAGCAGAACTCGACGGAAGCGGGCGACGATGATCGAACAAATGCGGCGCAGAGAGTCAATGGAAAGGTCCGTGGGGCTGGCGTTTTGGCAGACTGCGTCCCCTGAGTCAGCGTAGCGAAGAGAGAAATGCGGGCGCAGCAGAAAAGGATGGATTGGGCTTACGTTAGTAATGCGAACTGGGTTCGCTATCGAACAGCTGGACCCGAGGAGCAAGGTTGTGCCCTTTGGACCGGGGTCGGCAAGGTTCTTCTTCGCCAAGTTGGCGAGCAGGACGCCTCCCATGGGCTTCAATAAAGTGGAGAAGTTGAGGGACAGCGTTTTACTTCGCGATAAATCCGTGGACCACTCCTTTGACGTCGGTGTAGCGACCCACAATCTCGAGACGTCGTGAAGTTCGCTACTTCCGGCTCTCAGCGGTCGGGCTGGCCAAGCTGACCGCAAGCACGCAGCAGGTGTAAGGAACAGCCTCTTGATGGTTGATCCTGACATAACAGCCCTCCGTTTCTCCACGAGACCGTATTCAGCGTTCTTGCGACGCCCGCATTAGGCTCAGGAAACACGGGTAGAGGCAGCAGGCAAACTATATAGCATCGTCTTGCGCCCGAACTGGCACCACTGTGTGATTGGATTGTCAATTTCGCCCCCCGACTTCGGGTTCCAGCCCGGGAACACGAAGGTCACACGTGCGGAGGAAGGCGAATGAGTAGCTTCTTACTCCTGCACCAGCCACTCCATCGCCTCTTCGCGCGTCTTAAAGGTGGGCAGTTCGCGGCGGGAGAAGCTCTTGATGTGCTCGTAGAAAACCTTAGGGAGACTCTCGATACCCACCCAGGCCGAGCGCCTGAGGTGAGGCCGGTCAAAGACCGCGCCCTGCTTTAGGCGGTCGATGGCACTACGATCAAACTCTGCGCCAGTGAAATCGGCGAGCAGCAACACCGAACCACGCGGTTCGCTGGTCACATATGAGGGGACTAATCTCGATATCTTCTCCACTTCGCCTGCGGAGCAATGAGATAGATCCACCAACAGAATCTGCCTGCCCTGGTGTTCGATGAAACGAATGCGGTCTTCCATGACATCTTCCACCCTAGCAATCATTCTGGCGAGTCGGATTCCCGTGAGCGAAGTCCTAGTTGCCCAGAAGCGACCCGACCACCCCATACACATCGTCTAAGGCGGCATCCAGCGCGCCAGCATCTTTCCCCCCAGCCTCAGCCAAGTCCGGACGCCCGCCCCCCTTGCCGCCGACCTTCTGCGCTACCGGACCAATGACTTTGCCGGCCTGCACACGGCCAGTCAGATCCTTGGTCACACCAACGATCAGCGAGACGTTCCCATTCGACGCCGATCCCAGCACTACCACGCCAGAGCCAATTCTGTCGCGAAGCTGATCGACCAGGGTGCGCATTTGCGGGCGTTCCAGATTGTCCACACGATGAGCGAGGACTTTTATGCCTTTAACTTCTTTCACTCTGTCGCCGATGTTAGCCGTGCTCGACGCGGCCGACTTCATCCGCGCCTGATCGAGCTCGCGGGCTAGGCGCTTGATCTCGGCGTCTTTCTTTTCCAGTTCAAGCTTCAGGCCTTCTGCCGGAGAGGCAGAGTCAGAGTGTGTGGTGATGCTGGCGACCACGCCTTCCAGTTGATGATCTTTGCGGAAGTGTTGAAGTGACCCTTCGCCCGTTACCGCCTCCACGCGCCGCACTCCTGACGACACACTGCCTTCTTTCAAAATCTTGATCAGCCCAATCTCGCCGGTCGCGTCGGTGTGCGTGCCCCCGCAAAGCTCAGTCGAGAAGTCGCCAATCTTGACCACGCGCACTCTGTCGCCATACTTCTCGCCGAACAACGCCATGGCCTTGTACTCGTTGATGGCCACGTCAATGGGCATGTCGGCGATGGTTTCGACCTTCTGATTGCGCAGCACTTCCCTGTTGATGATGTCTTCAATGTCCTGCAACTCTTCGTCCTCGACAGCAGTGAAGTGCGAGAAGTCGAAGCGCAAATGATTCGGCGCTACCAGCGATCCTGCTTGCTTCACATGCTTCCCCAAAACCTCGCGCAGCCCGGCGTGAAGCAGATGCGTAGCCGTGTGATTGCGCATGGTGGATTGACGGATATCGGTGTTGACTACGGCATCGACTTTGTCGCCCACGCGGATCGCCTGCTTCGCGAGAACTTTATGTGCCCGCACGCCTTGGACCGGTGCGTAGCATCCATTCACGTCAGCGACGGCGGTGTTGTGATCGTCCGAATAAAGCCATCCGCGGTCGCCGACCTGTCCGCCGGATTCAGCGTAGAACGGCGTGTGGTCCAGGATGACCTCGCCTTGGTCCCCGGGCTTGAGTTCTTGGGTGCCTTGGCCTTTGTGGATAATGGCCAGGACTTCACAGGCGTCGGAGCGGGTTTGGCGGTAGCCCTCGAATCCTGATTTCGGGAGCCGTTGGTATGCGGGATTTGCGGTTTGCTTGGCAGCAACTTTCCAGGAAGCGCGGGCGCGCGCCCGTTGCTCGGCCATGGCGCGGTCGAAACCTTCCTGATCGAACTCGACGCCCTGATCGCGTGCCGCGTCTTGCATGAAGTCAAGAGGCATGCCGAAGGTGTCGTAGAGCCGGAAGGCTTTCTCGCCGGGATAAACAGGCTTCGATCGCGGAGCCATCGAACCCCAACCTTCCCAACTGACCTCACTCCCAAACAGCTTTCTCAGTTCATCGAGCGTGGTGCCTGGATTTGCGGCTAAGTGCTTTTCAGCCACTAACGGAGCAAGGTCGTCAGCTAGCTTTTGGAGACCCAGGCCCAAAGTGTGCGCGAATCGATTCTCCTCCGCGTGCACCGTCTTGGAGACCCGTTCCGATGTTTCCTTCAATTCCGGATATGCGTCCTGCATCATGTCGCGAATCGCGAAAACCATTTCGTGCAGGAATGGCTTCGTCTGTCCGAGCAGCCGCCCGTGCGTGATCGCGCGGCGAATGATTTTTCTAAGCACGTAGCCGCGACCTTCGTTTGATGGCAACACTCCATCTGAGATCAAGAACGTCGCTGCGCGCGAGTGGTCGGCGATTACTCTGAGGGAAGCGCCCGACTTGTGGCTGGGAAAGCCCGCCGAGCTTTGCTCGGCACGGACAGCTGAGGCGGCTGTCCCCACATGATCTGTGCCGGTCAACTCAGACGCCCGCTTAATCAGCGGCGTGAACAAATCCGTGTCATAGTTAGAAATCTTTCCCTGTAGAACTGCAGCCAGGCGCTCCAACCCCATCCCCGTATCAATCGACGGACTGGGCAGCGGATTCAGCTTGCCGCTGGCATCACGGTCAAACTGCATGAAGACCAGGTTCCAGATTTCAACGTAGCGACCGCAGTCGCAGGTGAACGCGCAATCAGGATGACCCTGTTCGGACGCGGACGGGCCCATGTCGTAGTGAATTTCGCTGCTCGGTCCGCAGGGACCGGTATCGCCCATCTGCCAGAAATTATCTTCGAGGCCCATCTCGTAGATGCGATCTTTGGGCACGCCCTGCGCGACCCACAGGCCGTAGGCTTCGGCGTCGCGCTCGATGCCGGCCTCGCCCTTGAAGATGGTCACGTACAGCATATCTTTCGGAATGCCGAACCATTGCGGAGAAGTAATCAGCTCCCAGGCGTAGGCGATGGCGTCTTTCTTGAAATAGTCGCCGAAAGAAAAATTTCCCAGCATCTCGAAGAACGTGTGATGCCGGTTGGTGAAGCCGACATTTTCCAGATCGTTGTGCTTGCCGCCAGCGCGTACACATTTTTGCGAAGTGGTTGCCCGCGTGTAGTCGCGCTTTTCCAGGCCGAGGAAGACGTCCTTGAACTGGTTCATCCCCGCATTGGTAAACAAGAGCGTGGGATCGTTCGCCGGCACAAGCGACGACGAATGGACCTCCTTATGCCCCTTCTGCACAAAGAAGTCCAGGAACTTACGCCGAATTTCAGAGCCACTCAGCATGGAAAAGTTAATTCTAAATGATTATGACCCTTCGGCTCCGCTCAGGGCAGACTCCGGACACAGAGGAGCACAGCTCGGGAAAACTTGCTCAGAAAGGAAGGGCCGCGCAGAATTCCTGCGTGGCCCTTTGAACCTATTGCGCAGACCCTCCTACTTCACCGCGTTTTCGGTCTTCTCCCCCGCTTTCTTCATCTCATGCCCCGTAGTCTTGGCACCCTTCTTGACGCCACTGGCGGTCTTCTTGGCGACTTTCTCTGTGCCTTTTGCGCTATCTTTGGCTGCTACTTTGGCTTCGTGGCCGGCCTTCTTAGCGCCCTTCTCTGTGGCAGCGCCGGTTTTATCGGCGGCCTTCTCAGTGCCATGGGCAGTCTTGGTGGCGACTTTCTTGGTTGCTTTGCTCGTGTCCTTAGCGCCTGTCTTCACGTCGGTGGCCACGTCCTGAGCCAGCGCGATGGGTACTGCGCTGAGCAACACTGCTGCGAGGATTGCCTTCAGATTGAACGTCATAACCCGCTCCTGAAAAACGGTATGGGGATCGGCTTGGAGTATGCACCATCGAAACAGCGATTGCCAAGTAAAATCTTCTCTTAAAATCTTCTCTTAAAGTTCGGGAAGCCGCGGGCGAAGGATCGAAGGCTCGGGCTTATTCGGATTCGCTTTCCAATGCGCTCATGGTTTCCTCGTCCACATCCCACTTCTTCAGAATTGTCATGATGGTTTTCGTGCCGAAGCCGGCTCGCGCCAGTTGCCGGAACACTCTTGCCACTTCCTTCCGGTCTTTCGGTTTCTGCAGCTGTTTTCTGCGAAGATACTTGCGAGCCTGCTTCTCTTCACTCACGCCTTCATAGGCGGAGGTGACGGCCTTGTCGATCAAGTCGCCGTGCACTCCGCGCGTCTTCAATTCTGTGAGCACGCGCATCTTGCCAAATTTCTGATTGTCGCGACGTAGCGAGGAGTATGTGGCTGCATATTGCGAATCGTTCAGGTAGCCGTTGTCTTTCAGCCGCCGAATGATCAATTCCACCAGCGTCTTTCCGTACTCTGTTTCCATCTCCACGCGAGGGCGCAACAGCCGCTTGAGCTCGGCCACGGTGCGCATGCGTCGACCGAGCGCTCCTACGGCGTATTCGTAAAGCTCATCCTCGGAATCTACCTTCTTTGGCCGGGGAAACGACATGCCAGCTAACGATAGCGCAAATCATTGGTCGGAAGCGAAATTGTCAACAGGGTTAGGTCCGCTGCGGAAGCTTACTGCCGAAGCGCATCGTGGTGCCCCCGGGGGAAAGCACGCCTGAGCGATAATGCTAAGTGAAGGGCGGAGGAAGAGATCGAAAACATGACCGTAAAGAAAATCACGCCGGTGTTGTTCGTGGAAGAAGTCGAGCCTTGCGTCAAATTCTGGATGGATCGTCTGGGCTTTGAAAAGACCGGGGAACTTCCTGAGGGCAACAAGCTCGGCTTCGCCATATTGCAGAAGGGCGACGTCGAACTGATGTATCAGAGTTACGTCAGCGCTGACAAAGACTCCGCCGCGACCTCTCAGGCAACTCGTAAAGGCCCGACCTTGCTCTACGTGGAAGTCGAGAACCTGAACGAGATCATTCGCGCCATCAAAGGCGCTGAGGTCGTCGCTCCCGTGCGAGAAACGTTCCACGGTACAAGGGAAATTAGCGTCAAAGATCCGGGTGGGCACATTGTGACCTTCGCGCAATTTGACGGAGCGCAGCACTGAAATCCGATCGGGGAGCATTGCGAGGCGAACAAAAAAGGGCGCGCATCACCCACGCGCGGCCCAAGCAAGGAGGCAACTCCATGCTGCAGGCGAATCCCAATCCCAGAAGCTGCGAGGCCTGAAGCCCGATCTGCTATCGCCCACCGTAACCCGCGGACTGCATTGACTGCCGCGAAATATCTGCCGTTGAAGCGATGCCCTGCATGCGAAGCTTAAAGTCGTCGGCGTTGGAAGCGTTCTCCAGCGCGGTTTCATAATTGACCAGGCCCGCCTGGAACAGGTCCCAGAGCGACTGATCGAATGTCTGCATGCCGTATTGCGACGTGCCAGCAGCAATCGCGTCGCGAATCGAGCGGGTTTTTTCCGGCACCAGAATACATTCTCGAATGAACGCGGTATTGATCATGACCTCAACCGCGGGCACCCGGCCTTCGCCGTCACAACGCCGGACCAGGCGCTGGCTGACAATGGCGCGGAGTACCGCCGCGAGCTGCATACGAATCTGCTTTTGCTCTGGCGGCGGGAAGATCGAAATAATTCGATTCACCGTTTCCACCGCGTCCAGGGTGTGCAATGTCGAGAACACCATGTGGCCGGTTTCAGCAGCGTGCAGCGCCGTCGAGATGGTTTCCAAATCTCGCATTTCGCCGACCAGGATGACGTCCGGATCCTGACGGAGAGAGGCCCGCAGCGCCGCTCCGAAAGACGGCGTGTCAACCTGAATTTCGCGCTGGTTTACGTATCCCTTTTTGTCGCGGTGCAGGAATTCGATCGGGTCCTCAATGGTGACGATGTGTTCCGCCCGGCACGAGTTCACGCGGTCTACCATGGCCGCCAGTGTCGTCGACTTACCGGAACCTGTGACACCCGTTACCAGCACAAGGCCGCGCGGCATGTCGCAAATCTGCTCCACCACTTTAGGCAGGAACAGTTCGTCGAGCGCGCGAATCTTGGTGGGGATGACGCGGAGCACTAATCCCACATTGCCGCGCTGCTGGAAAATGTTCACGCGGAAGCGGCCCAATCCGGCGACGCCGTAGGCCATATCGATTTCCGTGGTCTCTTTGAATTTTTGTTTTTGGCGTGCCGACATCATGCTGAACGCCATGGTCAGCATGTCTTCGGCGCTCACGCGCGGTTGGTCGGTCAACGGCTGCAGTTCGCCGTCAACCCGCAGGTGAGGATAGTTTCCTACCTTCAGGTGTAAATCGGAGGCTCGCCGTTCAGTCGCAATCCGCAGCAGGTCATCAATATTCATCGCTGAGTTTTTCCTGGAAGCTCTGCTTATGATGAACCGAATCGTCACCTTCCCCAAGATGACCTAGGTAATGGCCTGCCTCCGGCCTGGGGACAGCACCTTAAGTTTACCGAGGCTGTTCCCGCCCTTCACTCAACTTCGGATGAGGATTCAGGGCTATGATGAGGAACCTGTGCGGCTCGCCTGGGTGCCCTCCAACCCTTCTGTTTTCCACTTCCGCGACAGATCCTCGAATTGGGCCAGCACCTTTTCAATATCCTGCATGCGATCGCTGATGCCATAAGTCACCCCGGAGGAATGACTGGCTGGTAGTGGCGGAAGACGAATCCGTTTTCCCCGAGCGTGCGTAGCCGTTCTGTCAAGACGCGGGACGAGATCCCCTCGACCTGCCGGCGGAGCACGCCGAAACGCATCGGACCATGGTTGCTAAGCGCCCACAAGACATGAAGCGTCCACGGCCGGGTCAGGACTTCCAGCAGGTTACCAATCTGACAAGGAGATGCCGGTTTAACTCGTCGTCGCAGAGTTGGCGGTCAGCGATCCCATGATGCACCAGATGCAGTTCATCATGTTCATGAAGAACGTCTCAATGCTGGGCGGAGCGTTGCTGATTACGCAATTGGGGCCAGGCCCGTGGAGCCTGGACGCGCGGCGCAAGTGAAAATTGGGGAGCCGATTGTCCGCCACCTTAGCTGTGAGTGAGCTTTCAGGATATTGAAAGCCCGCTACACGCTGACCGGCTGTTTGCTGCGCACTGGCACTGGAGTGAACCAGTTGTGACGGTCGGCCTTTTCGCCGTGGACGATGGCGTAGAACTCTTTTTGGATCGCCTTGGTGACCGGGCCGGTTGTGCCTTTGCCGACGCTGATCTTGTCCACAGAGCGGATGGCGGTGACTTCAGCCGCGGTGCCAGTGAAGAAAGCTTCGTCGGCGATGTAGAGCATTTCGCGGGGGATCATCTGCTCGAGAATCGGAATGTTCAGGTCGCGCGCGATCTGCAAGATCGAATCGCGCGTAATGCCGGGCAACACGGAATTTCCCAGCGGCGCGGTGATCAGCTTGTCGTGATGCACAATGAAAAGGTTCTCGCCTGAGCCTTCGCTGACGAATCCGTTGATGTCGAGCGCGATGCCTTCGGCGTATCCGTTGACGATAGCTTCCATCTTGATGAGCTGCGAGTTCATGTAGTTCGCGCCCGCCTTGGCCATAGCCGGCAAGGTGTTGGGAGCGAGGCGCGTCCACGAGGAAACACAGACGTCACAGCCTTCGCTCTCGCCGCCGAGATATTTTCCCCACGGATAATTGATGATGTAGATTTCGGTGGGCGAGTTGAACGGATTTACCCCTGCTTCGCCGTAGCCGCGCAAAACTATGGGCCGGATGTAGCAAGGCCATACTGCGTTGTGGGCGATGGTTTCGACCATGCCCTTGACGATTTCTTCACCCGTGAAATCCAGATCAATGCGATAGACCTTGGCCGAATTTACCAACCGCTCAATGTGTTCCTGGGCGCGGAAAATCGCCGGGCCGCTGGGCAGCGCGTAGCAGCGAATGCCTTCGAAGACCGACGAGCCATAGTGAATCACGTGCGACATCACATGAATTGTGGCCTCGTCCCAGAGGATGAGCTTGCCGTTGTGCCAGATCTTATCGGTCTTCTCGATTGCCATGCCCACTCCTTCGCCGTAACAAGTCATTATAACTGAGCACGCCAGAGGCCAGAATTGCGCTAGAACACGACTGGCCTTTATAGTACTGCCCTTAGAATCGTTGCCATGGACCATCACACCGTTGCCGCGATCAGCATTACGGGTACTTGCCTGGATGTGATCGGAAGTCTTTACCTTGCTTACGATTTGCTGGGCGGTCAGCACGGTCCTTTGCGATTGCTTACCAGGGTTGTGACCTATTCCATTGTGTTTGGAATTGGCTACGGTCTCTCATGGCATGCGTCCGGCGCTCGACTACGCCGCGACCGGCAAGCCGCGCATCACCCGCGGTCACGCTTGGGGAATCCTGGTGCGAACGCTCGGCTACACCGTGACGGCGCTTCTGTGCAGTGCTCTCGTGCAGCACGTCGACCACGCGTGGGCGTTTGCGATTCGCATTGGGTTGGTGATCGGCATTGTGACCGGGATTGGCGGTGCAATTGTTCCGTTGATCGAGTACTACGCTGACAACCTTCCTGAGCGACGGCTGGGGCGTTTGGTATTGGGCTCATCCTGTGTGGTTTTGCCTTGCAATCCTTTCAGTATTGGGTGGCCTTGTTGGATGTGAGGTTGACATGAAGAAACAAATCATAAGGTGCAAGAATGGTGCGGCCAAAGGCGAAGTTGATTGTGCCCCAGTGCGGCACGCCTGAAGGGAATCTCGCGAGCTTGCGCCTCCTGTGAAGTGCCCTTCGTTTCGTGTCTCGGTACTGGCTTCATCGTGAGTTTTCAGCGGCGCTGGAACCCACACCGCCCGAGCGTCAATGAGGACCGCGGGCGAGGGTTTGCGCCCAGGTGGCGAAGGTGTGCCAGGCGGTAGTGTTGCCGAACGGAACCCGAAGCTGTTCGGCGATCACTACGAACACGCCGGCCCAGATGGTGGCGCGATGCACTTTGCGCGTGGACCACAGATCATAGGCCACGAGCAGCAGCACAAAAATCACGACGAAGGTGCTGCCGAAGAAAGGCCGGCCTGTGATTACAGTGAAGGGAGGGCGGCCCGTGGGAGCGTCCATGAGCGAGATGGTGGCGATCAGGATCAGGCGTTTGTGGGCGGCGGGATTGAAGCGGGCTCGGTAGGCGAAAAAGACGAGCGTGGCGAAAATCATCATGTCGCCGATGGGGATGGCGTAGAACGTCCGGGGATCGAAGCCGGAACCCGGCGGCGAGAAGTTGCGAGCTAGCGAATTGCTGGCGGCCAAAACGCCGAGAGTGACCATGAGACACGCGAGGCCGAAGCCCACGAGGCCGAGACGGCGGTGAATGTCGACGCGTCCGGCGGAGACAAGCGCGGTCTGCGCGATCAGTAAGAGAATCCAGCTCGAAAATACTGCGCCGTGAATGTGGATGAGCAGGTTGGGCAGCGGGGCGCGGAATACGCCGGCGAGAAAATAAGTGCGGGCGAAGCCGACAAATGCGGTGGCCAGGATCAGCAGCGCCATTGCCGAGAAAAAGTAATTATCGTATTGACGCTTTGTCCCGCGTTTCGCGGGTTTGGTTTGTGGTAAAGCGACGGTCGCCATTGGCCTCCGTGCAGAGTAGTTTTCAATTGGCTTTCGATAGGATCCGGGGGGGCTGGAGAATTGTATACCCGGGAGTGGTGGCGGGTGTCGTTTTTCGCGAACTCTTATCGCCGGCGCTGGTGAGTGAAAACTGGGCAGGTGAACCGATTTCGAGTGGGCGCTTTTGCTCAAGTTCGGAACGACGGGGGTCGAGGTGGGCGGGGGTCGAGGTGGGCGGGATTCGTGCTGAGGGCGGCAACAGCAGATTCCTCCTTCCTTGGCTTCGCTCAAGCGTCGGAATGAAAGAAAAATGGGGCTTCGCTCGGATGTCGAAATGAAAAGAGTTGAGGTGGGACGTGTCACTGTCAAGCGCAGCAATGACAAGAGCGGTTTAGTGACTTCCGGGTTCCGCAGGGGCTGGCGCGGGGACGACTGTGGGTGTCAGGCTGGCCTTGACGGTTGTCCCTGGTAGCTCGTCGCCACGGAAGAATTTTGGTGGTTTTCCGTTTGGGCCTTCTTTTAGGTCGGCGGCTCGCATTTCGGGCATGGCTGTGAAGGGCTTGCTGTAGTCGTTGGCGGCGTTCCAGAATAAGAATCCTATGCCGCCTTTCTCCTTGGCGGTAGCGACCTGCACTTTGATGTATTCGGGGGAATAGGTCTTGGTGCGCCAGTGGAAGGCTTGTAGCCAGGGGCGAATGACTACGCCACTGGACTTTCCGCCGGTGGACTTTTCGCCGCTACCCTTTTCTCCGGTAACCCGGGTGATCAGTTCGAAGCGGTCCATGGATTCGCCGATGAAGTGCTCGGGGGCGTCTCCGGGGTGGGCGATGTTGTCCATGCCGAAGAAGTGTGAGGGATAGATCATGGGTGAGAGCACGTCGCAATACTTGGCCATGCCGATGATGTCCTGTCCGGTGTGGGAGAGGTCGACGGGGCGCTGCCAGGCCATCACTCCGAAGACGTCGAGTGAGAGCAGCGCGCCGGTGGGGTGAATCTCGGCGTAGGCCTTTTTCAGGAAGGCGGTGATTACGTCGGAGCGTTGGGGACCGCGCAGGGTGGCGGGCTTGGCGACGGCTACGCTACGGCCAGGACTTTTCTGTCGCGCCTCCGGGGCTTGGTCTTTTTCGGCGGCGATCCCACGGCTTACGCCGTGGGCTACATTCTTGCGCCCCTTCGGGGCTGTGTCCGAGTTGGCATTAGCGGCTGGAATTGTGCAGAGGGAATCGCTGCTTTCAACAGTTGTGGAGGCTCCGCCTTGCTTCGCTTCGGCGGGACGACCGAGGCGGTCGTCTCCACATGGTCCGGGGACGCGCTCCCTTGCGGACGGCTCGCTCGAACCCTGGGCGGAACTAGCCGACTCTGCCTGGAACGCGAAGCTGGCGTCTTTCTGGTCGCCTTCGGCGGGGAAGCGAACGTAGTCGAACTGAATTTCGTCGGCGCCTAGCTGGGCTACGTACTTGGCGAGGGCGATGTCATAGTCCTGAACCTTGGGCTGAGAGGGATCGGTCCAAACCAGCTTGCCGTTTTCGCGCCACGCCTGTTTCGTCTTCTTTGACTGCACGGCTAGCTCGGGATGCTCCTTGACCAGGCGCTCGTCGCGGAAGATGGCGACGCGGGCAATGGCGTGCATCTTCTGCTGGTGCACAAAGTGGATGAACTTGGGGACGTCGTGAATGTAGACCTGATGCTTGCCCAGCAGCGGATGCTCGAAGGGGACGGTGACGCTGCCGTCGGAGTCTTTGATGTCGAAGACGATGGCGTTGCCTCCTACTTCGCGCCAGTGGCGAATAATGCGAAGTCCGTGATCGCTGGCGGCCATGATGCCGGTCAGGTAGATGGCGCGGACTTCGAAGTCTTTGGCAACGGGGAGGGTCTTCTCCACGATGGGCGCGGGGAGAATTCCGGGGATGATTAGGTTTTCGTTGGCTTTGAGGATATTGGCTTTATGGTCTGCGTTAGATTTCCCGTTGACTTGGCGGATGGCTTCGGCGAGCTCAGAGGAGGTCAGGTAAGAAGTCTTGTTCAGATACCGATGCGCGACGGTGGGGATACTCTCGCCACGCTTCGCGGTGTATATCTCGGTGCCGGGGGCGGCCGTGGGTTGCAACGGGGGAATGTCGGCGTGCTTGACGGCCGAGATGCTGGCCGGCTGTAACTGGGCGCTGGACTTCAAACCCCTTTGGGAGGCCACCGCCGGCGCTACGGCTACGGCCTGCTTTGTGGATGCACTTTGCTCCTGCGCCGCTACGACCCCGGAAAGGTGCGGGCTGAGCCGCCATGCGGCCCCGCCGAAAAGAAGACATGAGGTTGATGTGATAATCAGGGCAGACCAGCGGCGCAAGACGTCCTCCTTGCAGACTCGTTTGCGATCCTATCGGGCGCACTCTGCGCTCGCTAGTTACCGCTGGACATCCCCTCTTGGTTTTTGTCTCTCGAGATGGCGGCGGCTCGCCCGGCGAAAGCTCTGAACTTCTCATTTCGCTGTTCTTGAATGGCGGACGACCATAGTGGGAAACCCTGTTGAGCCGCCGCTGGGCAGACGCAACGCGGTATTTGGCCTTCCCGGATGCGCAAACTGTTTCTCTTTTCTAATCTTCACCTTCCATCATCTAGATCCGTAACCTCTGCCAGCGACACGAGATACTGGTTCTACGCGCGGTGCGATTTCATGGCGAGCCGCTTGCTATTTCCCACAGAGCCGACCGGACGGGTACGATCGGCGGTGCAACTGAGAATGACAGTTTTTGTCGTTTCCAGAAGCTAAGGTCTGGCGATAAAAGAAGGCCAGCAAAATCCGGCAAGAGGCAGGGAATAGCCGCAGAAAACGGCTCGCGAAAGGGACAGATCCTGGGTAGAACCGGGCAAGCGACTTTATGAGAACGAATCTGGCCACTGTACTCGATCCCAACCGCCGCAGTAACGATGCGGGAGAGTTTGAAACCGCCCTCCGCCGCCGCATTGTCGGCCAGGACCAGGCCATCGAAAAGGTGGTCGAAATCTACCAGATGTTTCTCGCCGGGCTTAACGCCCCTGGCCGGCCTGTGGGCAACCTGTTGTTTTTGGGGCCTACGGGATCGGGCAAGACCCGTGTGGTCGAAGCCATGGCCGAGGCCCTGTTCGGCGATGCCCACGCCTGCATCAAGATTGACTGCGCCGAGTTTCAGCACTCCCATGAGATTGCCAAGCTGATCGGCTCGCCTCCGGGATACCTGGGACATCGGGAGACTCATCCCCTGCTCACGCAGGAGGCGCTGAATCAGTGGTTCACGGAAAAGCTGAGGCTTTCGATCGTGTTGTTTGACGAGATTGAAAAGGCTTCCGACTCGTTGTGGCAGTTGCTGCTGGGGATTCTCGACAAGGCCACACTCACGCTCGGCGATAACCGCCGCGTCGATCTTTCGCAGTGCATCATCATTCTGACTTCAAACCTCGGCGCCAGCGAGATGACGAACCTGGTCGAAGGGACTCTGGGTTTCGCTCCTAAGACGGTGGAAATTGATGGCTCGTTCGACGACAAGATCCAGCGTACAGCGATTGAAGCGGCCCGACGCAAGTTCACGCCTGAGTTCATGAACCGAATCGACAAGACGGTGGTCTTCAAGACTCTGCGGGACGAACACTTGTCGCAGATTCTGGACATCGAGCTGGGCATGGTCCAGCAGCGCGTCCTCATGGCTGCCGGGACGAATCAGTTTGTGTTCAACTGCACGGCTCCAGTAAAGGAATTTCTGTTGAAGGAAGGGACCGATCCGCGTTATGGCGCGCGTCATCTCAAGCGGGCCATCGAGCGACATCTGGTGTTTCCGATGGCGAGTCTGGTCGCGACAGGACAAGTGAAGCTCGGCGATTTTGTGCGCGTCGATATGGTTTCGGAAAACAAGATGATTTTCGTGAAGGAAGCTGAAAACACCATGGCTCCGGTCTTGCTGGAGCGCTACGGCGCTGCCGCCTCGACTCAGCCCGCCGCCCGCGCTGCGCGAACAGCCGTCAATGGCCGCCGCGATTTAGGCGCGAGTCCCACCGCGGAGAGCAAATAGTTTTTTAGGATTTTCCCGACTCGCTTGCCCGCATCTCGCGAGTCACCCTCGTGGCGCCGGAATCCTCCGGCGCCTTTTTTGCTGACATTTTGCAAAAGAAAAAGCGGCCCGGAAGCAACCGGGCCGCGAGTTTATTTCACCGACGGCCAGGCTAGAAGCGAAGTTGGGTTTCTGATCTGGAGGGCGCGAGGGGAAGAGTCACCACCCAGGAACGAGCCGAAGATGCTGGTGGGCGTTCCAGCGGTTCGGATGATAGTCCCGAACTGTGAATTGGAAAGATCGCCGACCGGCTGATCGAAGTTGGAATGGTTGAGAACATTAAACGCTTGAGCGCCGATCTGGAACTCCGCACCTTCCCACCGGGGAATACGGAAGTTTTTCATGACCATTAGGTCGGCGTCGAAGAACATGGGGCCGTAAACCTGGTTCCGGCGTTCCCTGCCGAAGGTGGCAATGCCTCCGGGGACAACGGGCGAGGCGAATTGAGAAGGCGTCAGACACGGGTCTTGTTGTGCCCGATGACTTGAATACGGCCGAAGAGTCGCAGGACGGTGGTCCAACCGAGGAATTGGCAAACAAGTCGAGGCCAAGGAAGGGAGCGTAGTTAATGTGGGATCAAGCGGATATCGGGTGGGGACTTTAGTTCACTGGGGAGCAAAAACCTAAGACTGAGGGCTTAAGATGATCCGGAATCCGAAAGGCCAGAAAGCCGAATGTCGAGAACCGAAACGCGATTACCCTCCCGCTTTGAGTTCCGTAAGAACCTGCTTGGCAATTTCTTTCAAAGTCTCGAACACGCCAACGCCCTGAAACGCGACCGCTTCGACCACCGCTTCGTTCTTTTTGCGCAATTCCTTATTCAACGTTTCCGCGGGAAGAACATTCGGCAGGTCCCGCTTGTTGAGCTGAAGTACGTAGGGAATCTTGTTGAAGTCGTAGCCGTGCTCTTTCAGATTCGACATCAGATTTTCCAGCGCCTCGACGTTTGCATCCATCCGCTGTTCTTGCGAGTCCGCCACAAACACGATACCGTCCACGCCGCGCAGGATCAATTTTCGGCTGGCGTCGTAGAAGACCTGTCCTGGTACGGTGTAGAGATGGATTCGAGTTTTGAAACCGCGCACCGAGCCCAGATCAAGCGGCAGAAAATCAAAGAACAGCGTGCGCTCGGTCTCGGTGGCGAGGGAGATCATCTTGCCCTTCTGCTGCTCCGCGGTCTTCTGGTAAATGACCTGCAGGTTCGTGGTCTTGCCGCCTAGTCCGGCACCGTAGTACACGATCTTGCAATTGATCTCGCGGGCTGCGAAGTTGATGAAACTCAAGACTTTCCTCAGAATACGCCGAACACGCCGTTGCCCTGGCGTCCGCACGCAAAGTTATCCCTTAGGGGCTGCTCGACTTTATATCATACCGACCGTGCCGGTGCAGGTTACTGAGGTGACCCCTGGGGGTGAGGCATCCTTGATTGTCGATTTCTGATCGTTGATTGAAAAGCCCATTCGCGAGTGAAACTGCCGGATAAAGTTGATGGAGCTAGGAGATATTGTCATCTCTATCGTCCAGCTGGCACCGGATAATATCCATACTTTGCATAAATCTTTAGTCCGGGACGTTGCACCTTAACCTCGATGTCCCGGTATTCTGGACCTACCTTGGGGGCGGAGTATCCCAGCGTGTATTGGTTGCGCGCCTCGGAGGTAATCTGCGCGTAAGCTTCTTCAATCGCATTGCGTGAGAGCTCGGGGAACACCTGCCCTCCGCCTGTTGCCGAAACGTACTTAGGAAGAATGTCGCTGTAACCCATCCGCGGCAGATGCAACCGCTCGATCTTGCTGTAGAGGGGAAGGGCGGCACTGTCCAAGGCTACCGCCTTTACTTCGATTCCCTGTGCCAGCAGCAACCTCTTGACGTCGCCGTAACTGGCGGTGCTGCCATATTCTTTCCCGTCGCTGATCACAAAAATAACTTTCCGACGCGCCTTGTCGCGCTTGCTCAAATCGAGTGCCGCCCGCAAAATTGCGTCATTCAAAACGTGCGCTTCCTTCGGTGGCGTATTCACCGGCACAACCGGAGGACCTCCTACCGGAATCCCGTTTACCGTTGGGCCCGCGGCCATGGGTCCGCTTAAAACCGGCGGACCGTTGTTGTGTCCCCGTACGGTTTTCATCTGATTCAGCACTGCCGTCAATCTCTGTGTCGGGCCGCCAAAGTCGCTAACTTGGCTGACTGTGCTGCTATAGGTGTAGACTGCGACCTCGTCATACGGGCTGAATGCGCCCACCAGCGACGGATACGTCTGGTTCACCTTCTGCACGGCTACGTCTGGCATACCCAGGTCCAAAACGATCGCCACCGACAGCGCAAATGGATCGCTGGTAAAGAATGTTAGCTTCTGTGGCTTGCCATTTTCCAACACGGTGAAATCTTTGGGAAGAAGGCCGTCGACGAGGCGTCCGTCGCGGTCCTTGACTGTGACCGGTACTTGAACGAAGTTGACGCTCAAACTCAGCTTGTAGATCTGTTCCTGGCCTCTGCTCTGTTGCTTGGGTACGCTTCCTGGGGGTGCCGTCGTGATGGGCGGCATCGGGGGCGGAGGGGTGGCTGGCTCTTCATTGCCGGGTTCGCTGGTTGGAGAACTTGGAACTCCGCTATTTCCCGCTCCAGGCTGACCCGTTGGCGGCTGCGTCGTGGGCTTCTCTTCTGGCGGTGGCACGGCTTGTGGCAGCTTCGCCGCGGGCTGTACCGCAGAAGGAGCATCCGGCACATCTTGTTGCTGGGCTTGGGTTTGTCCTTGATTAGAATGCGGATTGGATTGCGTTTGTGAAGCTTGGGCGGCCGTTGTCGTCGGCTTGAGGCAAAAACACAGGGCGATAATTGGGGCCAGCGGTGCGGCAATTGTCATCCGTTTCCTCGATCCCGAGCCTCTAGCCACGGGTCCCTTTCGTTTGGGCGGATTCAAACCTCCGTGTCCGCCCCTGAAAAAACCTGCTTATCGAACCTTCCGATGCCAAAGCAAGCTCCTAGGCTGCATCTAAGTATCTACGCATAGACTAACAAATATCCCAAAGGGACTCCCCAATGCCCAGAAGTGATTTGATGCGCAGCTCGATTTCAAAGCTACTTTCATTCTCATTCTTAGGGTTCGTGCTTGCTTTGCTGGCGGTCGGACCAGTTATCTTCGCCCAGACGGGATCGTCGTCCGCCCAGACCCCAGCACAAAAGCCAGACCAGAAAAACGACTCCTCCGGCGATCAGCAAGGGCCCACGGAGACGCTCAAAGTCAACGTCAAGGTCGTCCAACTTTTCTTCAATGTGAAAGACAAGAAGGGCGCGCTGATTCCCAACCTCACTAAGGATGACTTCGAGATTTTCGAGGACCGCAAGCCGCAAACCATAAAGTACTTCTCAGCGGAGTCGAATCTGCCGCTAACCCTCGGCATCCTCATTGATTCAAGCGGCAGCCAGCAAAATGTGCTCGACATGGAGAAGCAGGTGGGCGGCTCTTTTCTTAGTCAGATTCTCCGCGATAAGGATGAGGCTTTCGTCATCAGTTTCGACATCGACACCGAACTCCTGCAAGACTATACCAACGATGTTCATCGGCTGAAGGCCGCCCTCAACAAAGCAAAGATTAACGTGGACCATGCAAGCGGAGGAATCCCGGGAATCGGCGGTGGACCTATTCCTAACCGGAATCCGGCCGGAACGGTGCTCTATGATGCGGTCTATCTCTCATCCCACGACATGCTGGCCAAAGAAATCGGACGCAAGGCCATGATCTTGCTCACCGATGGCCAGGACGAAGGCAGCAAGCTCAAGATCAAGGACGCCATCGAGGCCGCACAGAAATCCGATTCCATTGTCTACGTGCTGCTGTGCGCCGACCGCGGCTCGTACTTCAGCATGGGCATGTCTTACAACGGGGAAGGAGAAATGCGAAAGCTGACCGAGCAGACCGGAGGACGCGTCATCAACGTGGGCAACAAGTTCGAGAAACTGAAGGAAGCTTTCGACCAGATTGCCAATGAACTCCGAAGCCAGTACAACATCGGCTACTCGTCAACCAACGACAAGCTCGACGGCAGCTATCGTAAGCTTGAAATCAAATCGAAGCAGAACTATAAAATCCAGTCGCGCGCGGGTTACTACGCCACCAGCCATGAGGGGAATTAGCTAAACCCGGTGGGACCTGGGCATGAAGGTCTCTTCCTCCCAGTTGCAAAATCCTTCAGCTGCAAAATCCTTCAGCTTGACTTCTGGAGCCCTCTGCGGCGACACTCACTGCTCTCCCCTGTAGCGTTCCACACGAACCGGATGGAGGTTTTGTCTCGATGGCGACTACTGTGTGCCGTGCCAGGTTCACTTGGCTTCTCATTGTCATCGCCCCGTCTGTGCTCGCGTCCCTGAGCCTCGCACAGAACGCCTCGCCGGGCAGCAGCGGGAGCGGAATCTACCGCGGCCAGGGCGTCACTTTCCACATCGTCAAAGGCAAGATGATCTTCGAAGGCGATATCGCCCTTGAACATGTCGATCAGAAGCCCAGACGGCGGGCACGGTCAGCACGGCGAAGACGGTGACGGTAAAAAACACGAGTGCGAGTTCTTTAACCCTCAGCGGAATTACATGGAGCGGAGATTTTTCCGCCGCCGGCAGCGGCACGACACCCTGCGCCGCCAGCCTCGTCCTAGTGACCGGAGCCAGTTGTACGCTCAGCGTTACCTTTGCCCCCGCCCTGGGGACAATCGGAACCATTAACGGATCGATCGTTCTTGCCGACACCGCCCCCGTCAGCCAGCAGATTCTCGACGTGAAAGGTACTGCCGTGCTGCCGCTGACCTTCACTCCCACAACGCTGACGTTCGCCGCGGCGCAAACCGTTGGTACCGCGAGCGCCGCTCAAACCGTTACCCTCACCAACAATGTCGCGACGACGCTGAATCCAGTTATCGTTGGAAGCGGCGATTTTGCCGCTGCGGCGGGAGGAATCACTCCTTGTACGGGCACGCTCCCCGCTCACGCGAAATGCACCTTCTCGGTCACCTTCACCCCCAGCGCGGTCGGCACGCGTGCGAGTGCCGTTACAGTGACGGACACCGCGAACCCAAGCGTGGAAACGTTGACAGTAACCGGTACCGGCCAGTAGAAAGTCCCAGTACCACGGGGCTTGGTCGAGCCCATTCTGAGCGAAAGCCGCACAACCGGTGCACGCGAGCGGAGTCAGGGGCCTGCCTGGTGCGCGGACTCTTTTGTGCGGCGCTGCCACCGCTTGCGTTAAGCTATCCCGGAGGAGATTCCATGGCGCCGACAAATCTCTCGCCTTTTTCCCGCCGATGCTTTCTGCGTCTGTCGGGCGCTGCTTCCGCAGCGGCCGCTTTCAGCATTATGACCGAACCCATGTTAGCCGCGGCCAATCGCCCCAAGCCCCTCGCCCATGACGAAGACGCGGTCTTCATCGATGCCAATGAAAGTCCGCTTGGCCCCAGCCAGCCTGCGCGTGACGCCCTTGCCGCGATCATCCCGCAAGGAGGCCGCTATTCCGACGGTTTGACGGAAGACCTGGTTAACACTTTCGCGCAAATGGAAGGCCTGTCTCCTGATTACATTCGCGCATTTGCTGGTTCCAGCCCGGCTCTTCGTTTCGCTGTCGTCGCTTTCACTTCGCCCCAAAAAAGTTACGTGACTGCTGATCCCGGTTACGAAGCTGGTATGTTCGCGGCGGAGGCGGCCCAAGCCCGTGTGGTGAAGGTTTCTCTTACCAAAACCTACGCTCATGACGTCAAGGCCATGCTCGCCGCCGCGCCCGACGCCGGACTCTTTTACATTTGCTCGCCCAACAATCCAACAGGCACGGTCACGCCACACTCTGACATCGAGTACCTTGTCGAGAAAAAACCCAAAGGTTCCGTTGTAATGGTCGACGAAGCTTACATACATTTCGCTGATACCACCTCCGCTCTTGATCTCGTCAAGGCCCGCAAAGACGTGATCGTGCTACGAACCTTCTCGAAAATTTACGGAATGGCCGGTCTGCGCTGCGGATTTGCCGTTGCGCGCCCGGAGCTGCTCGAAAAAATCATGAACCGCTCCGGCTGGAACTTCATGCCCATCACTGCCGTGGTTGCGGCGTCAGCCAGCCTCAAGCACCCGCACCTGGTTTCCGAACGCAAACGCATCAACGCCAGCGATCGTCAGGAAACATTCGATTGGCTCGACCGCAATCACTACTCGTATGTGCCGTCGGAGTCTAACTGCTTCATGCTAGATACGAAGCGTCCGGGCAAGGAAGTGATCGAGGCGATGGCGCGGCGGCATGTCATCATCGGACGCATCTGGCCGGTGTGGCCTACCTATGTTCGCATCACGGTGGGTACCCGCGCGGAAATGGATCGTTTCCAGGCTGCGTTTCAAAAAGTGATGACCGGCGCCACCGCGATCAGCTTGCGTGGTGCGGACTCTCTGCGCAGTCCTCAGGAAACGCCTCGATGGCGTAATCTTGCGAGCGCGATCTCTTGAGAACGCTAAAGAAGAACCTACGCGCTGCAGCTTCGAATTACGATGGCGGGGAGCCCGACTTTCCGTCGGATACTTAGAGCAAACTTAGATTGCCGGACTGACTTACTTTGACTAATGGTGATTACGAAAGTCGTGTGTTCAGTTGTCCGGACGTGACCTAAGCTGGTCTTCCCTAACATTATAATCTGTTGCCCCCCCTTTGATCTTCTACCTAAAAGTAACCAAATGTCCCACGAGTTGGGGTCTGCAGCTTCACGGAATTTGAGGGAACAAATAGCCCGGGAAAATGATCCCGAAAGGCTGCATGAACTCGTGCTAAACATCAACGTGCTGCTTAACATGATCGAGGATCAGGTTGCGCGCCTGCAAGGCCGAAAGTTTCCACGAAGCCACTGAACCCCTGATTTCTCCCTTATCCCTGCCCTAGATCTCGCCTTCGCCAACGCGGGGACCACGTTCAAAACGAGCTGGCCGTGTGTAATCTCAATGGATCGAACCTTCAGGCGGGAACCAGTTGAGGTTTCTCTTCGGCCACTATGACAACTCCGTGAGCAGCATCGCTGGCGATCCTCAGCTCGCGGTATCTGGACTGTTCACAGCCGGCTTATGTCGGGAATGTCAATGCCAAAGCTGAGCTGGTGCTTGCCGCTGGCGTAGGTGGCGAAGTCTGTTCCGTCAAAGTGATATTCGGTGCGGCGCGAATCGGCTTGTGCGCCGACCGGGCCAAGACCCAGCGACTCGGCGACGGCTTCGGGATCGATGACGGCCTGCTCGCTCGGAGTCGGTCTTTTCCCTCTACTCGGGCAAGCCCGTCACGATCACTACTGGTCGCGCAAACCATTCCCAATCCCACTCATCACTTCTTCGGCTCAGGACGCATCTTCCACGACTTCTCTAACGGAGATCAGCCGGCGCTGGGGAGAATGGTTCCACCGAGGGATTGATTTTTTACCGAGCGGTGTTCGTAGGAGTAGCCGATCCGGAACTGGGACGAGACACTCGACGGGTCGTTACTGAACCCAACACGGCGGCGCGCTCATCCTGCGCCGACTACTGAAAACTCATGCCGCGCCTCTGTCGACAGTCTCCTACTCCGGCGTTTCTCCCCAACCCACGCGCCGGCCCTCGGCGCTACTCTTGTGCGCCAGCACAATCGCGCGCATGGTTCGCAGCGCCTGTTCAGGGGTCACGTCTAGCGCGACACCCTTTTCAATCGCATCTCGGATGTTGGCATAAAATCCGCGATAATCTCCACGCTCCGTCTTTACTTTCTTACTTGCTTCCCCCGCGATGCTCAGGGTCCCCCATTGCTCCTCAGGTTCCTCCCCCCAGTCTGCGCCCCAATCCTTGCCCGCAGGAAACTTCCCTGCACGCAGCCGTTCCTCCTGCGGATCCATTCCATACTTCACAAAAGATCCCTTCGTTCCGTGGATCAGCAAATGGGGGCCCGGCGCAAATGCGATTATGCGTGCCCGCAACATTGCCCGCAGCCCCGGATACTCCATGCAAACATCGAAGGCATCGTCCACCTCCGATGTGGCGCGCTGGCAAAATGCCGAGGCCACAATCGACTGCGGCTCACCGAATAAAACCAGGGCCTGATCGATCAGGTGCGGCCCCAGATCCCACAACACGCCGGCTCCCGGTTGATCCTTGCGCTCGCGCCACGCGTTTCCTTTCGGCTGCGGACGGAAGCGGTCAAAGCGTGCCTCGTATTCTGCGATCTCCCCGAGCGTACCCGACTGTACTATCTTCCTCAGTGTGTGGAATTCGCCGTCCCACCGCCGGTCCTGATAAACGGTAATCAGCCGTCCAGCCTTTGCCGCCAGTCGCACCAACTCTTCGGCCTCGGCCAGGGTCGGAGCGAAGGGCTTGTCCACAACCACGTGACACCCCGCGGCCAAACATTCCCGCGCTAGTTCGAAGTGCGAGTCATTCGGAGTGGCGACAACGCATAGCTGCATGCTGGCATCGGACAGAAGTTCGTTCATGGTTCGCGCCAACCGCACATCCGGATATTTCTCCCGGGCGTGCGATGTCCTGCGCTCAAGGATGCACGCGAGCTCCATTCCCCCAACCGCTTGGATAACCGGGGCGTGAAACGCTTGTCCCGCCAGGCCAAAACCGATCAAGCCGACTCTTATCATGGTTCCCTTTGTACAACTTTCACTGCTTTCCAATCAAAGCGGACAATCCAGGCATCTATTCCAGAAAGAATCCTCGCGAAACAAAAAACTCCAGGACTTTGCCGTTCCGCGTCCAGCTTTGCGGCAGCCTATGTACTTGTTCTGGGGCAATCATTTACAGAGTTCTGCGGATAGGCCGCCATCCCCCGCTGGCTTATAAACGAAAAGAATTGCTCGCCGTGAGTGTGGAGTCACGGTACGGAATTTACTGGAGGCAAAATGAGATTCGGACCGTTCATGGTGATTGCATTGTTATTGCTACTGCTGTGGGCAGGCGGCTTCCTGATGTTTCACGTGGCCAGCGGCTTGATTCATTTGCTGCTGCTGTTCGCCGTCGTATCCTTCGTGGTGCACCTCGTCACAGCATCGAGAACGGCGTAGATTTTTGCGGGCCACCGCTCGCGTTCTGGAACTAACCGGTTCCAGAGCGTAAGACAGGCGGCTTCAGTCCCCGGACGCCGCACACCATGGGGCCACTCTGACGTTGCTAAAACTAACCAGTTTTTGCAGCTTCAAGAGTGACCCCGGCACGGTGGAGTAGCCTACGGCCGGAAATGCTCATTCACATGTTGGGTACGCATCGCGTGGGGAACTACCGGCTTTTCTCCCGATCTTTCAGCCGCCTCACGAACTTTAACCCTGACCAGATCTCTGTCACCGCGCAAACCTTCACATCTACCAAGCCAGCAGCCAGCCCGATGGCACGGACCACATTTTCGTCGACATCGGTTGCTACGCCGGAGGTTTTCTTGGGCCAACTCACCCACAGCATTCCCGCTGAAGCCAGCTGTTCAGCGACCCGCGCAAACTCGTTGGTCAATGCGCCCTTCGACTTCGTAAACATCATTGCAAAGTCGATCGGGCCGCGCCTTGAAACCTCGCACTTCGCCAACTCCGCTTGCAATTCAGCGCGGACGTCCGCCGGAGCATCTACCAGGCAAACGCGGAATCCTTCCTTGATCCCCAGTTTCTTCGGAAGCGGAGTGCCTGAATATCCTGGCATGACTTACCCTCGCGAAATAGCCTGCCTGAACTGTCCTGGGTTGGATAGGTCTTGTGGAAGCCTACAGACGGAGGCTGCCTACCGCGCTGGCGCGTAGTACCCTCGCCGAGCCTTTACCCGCAAATTCTTGTGATCATTGGCAACGATTTCAATGGTGCGGAAGTGGCCGTCTGCTTTAAAGTCTGCCGGCCTGTATGAGAGCGCATACTGGCTACGCAACTCCTGTTGGATTTCGGCAAATGCGTTCGCCACCTCGCGCATTTGAAATGGAAAGAATGCTCGCCCCCCGGTGGCGTCGGCAATGCGCTCCAATACTTTGTCGCCGGTGCCCTTGGTTCCACTGACGTTAGTGCTGATCGTGTACACGATCGCATCAGCCCGCTCCGCCATCTCAATGGCCTCCTCGCGGGTTACATGACTGTGAGTGTCGTCGCCGTCGCTCACCAGAATGATTGCCCGACGTGTGGGTCCGGTTTGCGGCACCTTCATCAGCTTGTCGCGGCACGTGTAGAACAAGGCATCGAACAGAGCCGTCCCGCCACCCGGGCGCAATTCACGCACTCCGCGGGCCAATGCTTCTGTATTGTCGGTGAAATCCTGGGTGACATCCGGGGTGTCGTCAAATCCGATCACCGCGGCCAGATCGTATCGGGGACGCACTGTCTGGTTCAAAAACTCAATTGCCGCTTGCTGCTCGAACTTAAAGCGGTCCCGCACCGAATTGCTCGCGTCGATAAGCAAGCCTACCTGCAGCGGGAGGTTAGTTTCATTGTGAAAGCTGCGCACTTCTTCGACAGGCTTCTTATCATCCACCACTCGGAAGTCAGTTTGCTTCAAGTCCGTTATGTGCCGCCCGTGCTTGTCGGTCACAGTGAACACCACATTCACTTCGTTGGTGGTGGTCCGGATCTTGGGAATCTCTGATTCCGCGGCACGCGTTTGTTCCTGCGTGCTTGCCGCAGAGGGTTGCTGGGCTGGCTTCTCCTCTGAGCTTGCCGGGGCCGGCGGTGCTTGCGAATCCTGCAGGCGACTAGTCGACTGAGAGGCCACTGCGGACACTATTGGCAGACCGAGGGCAAAAACAACAAAGACAAGCCCAAGGGCCTTTTTCCGAAAGGCCTTCCTCCAAAAGTGCTTCATCTAGCCCCATTATATCCGTAGGAGCGCCATCCCGATTCCCTGCCGATCTTCGCTCTGCGCCACAGAAGCGACTGAATGTAGGCCGACAGTTGGAAAGCGCGCAAAAGCACATATCTTCGGCATTCTCGATAGGCTTTGATGGCGTTGCTACTTCCCAGTCAGCTTTGCTAAAAACTCCCGCAACTCTTCCGGCAGTTCGCTCTTCAATCGCATATTTTCACCGGTCCGCGGATGCCGCAACTCCAGTTCCGCTGCGTGCAAAAAATTTCGCAGTAATGACATTGCTCCTGCAGGGCCGCGTATCTGCCGGGGCGCTCCGTACGTGGCATCTCCCACGACCGGGTGACCGAGCGAAGCCAAGTGCACGCGAATCTGATGCGTCCTGCCGGTCTCGATTTTCACTTCGAGTAGAGTGAATTTGCCGAACGCGGTATCTATACGTCGAGCCACTCGGTAATGCGTGATCGCTTGCCGCCCGCTGGACAGCCGTGTGGTCATTCGAATTCTCCGCACAGGATCGCGGCTTATGCTTTTGGAGACCGTTCCCCGCTCCGGCTTAACCCGTCCGTGCACCAAGGCCAGATAAGTCTTCTGCACCTCGCGACCAGCAAACTGTGCCGCCAGCTTGCTGTGCGCCTCATCATTCTTGGCTACCACGATCAATCCACTGGTCTCTTTGTCGAGACGATGCACAATGCCCGGCCGCAAGTCTCCGCTGACGCTCGAGAGGCTGGCGAAGTGATGCAGCAGTGCATTCACCAGCGTCCCCCGATTGCGTTTGTCTTCGGTGGCCCCAGCCCCCACGTGAACCATCATTCCGGCAGGCTTGTTAATGACCGCAAGATCGTCATCCTCGTAGACAACCTCGAGCGGGATATCCTCCGCCATTGCTCGTAGCGGCGGTCGCTGAGCTTCTCCCAGCACGCTGATGCGCTCGCCGCCGTGCAGCTTGAGCGAGGCTTTAGCGGCGGCGTCGTTTACCAAAACTTTCTCTTCAGAGATGAGTTCCTGCACCCGCGCCCGGCTCGCAGCTGCAAGCCGTGCCGCAAGAAACTGATCCAGCCGCTTGCCGGCATCTTCAGGCGCAACGGAAATAAGGATGGGGAACACTTCGGGCATTCGCTGGAGGATACTACACACGGTCTTATTAAGATGGTGCAGCGCGTGGCATTGATCACTCGCGTGATGGTTTACATCAAGTGGGCCTTCGCGTCTGTGTGGGTTACTTCCGGATTTCGGCGATGAGATGTGTTCCGTCGCAACTCGTAAGGCCCCTATTATGAAAACGCTCATTAATTCTGTTGCTCCAGTCACCCGCGTCGTTTTGCCAAAGCCCTTTCGATGGCACTTGGATGATTACCGCGCCCCTTCAGCAGAAACCAGCAGTGTGTTCGCTTGCCAAAGGTGTGTTTTGCCGCTCTGGTTGCATGGCGAACATGGAAGTCAAGGCCGACGGGTATGACCACAAGGTTGTGGAGACGCCGTACTGGGACACATTGAACGTTCACATGGTGGATGCACACACGGTTGAAATCATCGCCAAGAACGCCGGGAGAACGATGCTCACAGAAGTCGATGCGATTTCCCCCGATGGAAGTACGCTGACCCAATTGATGAAAGACACGACCGAAGCAGAGACGGTCACGATTGAAAACCCACAATCGACGAATCGCAAAACGGCCTGATGGCTCTCATGCCATTTCCGGCTGCTGGCGCGCCTACAAAACTAATCGATCGAGGAACGGCTCGATAATCGAATTCAAATGCACAGCGGATGGATTTAGTGCGGACCCCCCTGGCGAAAGGCTCAACGCAAAGTTCGACGGTAAGGACTATCCCGTCGAGGACGACCCTGGTCGCACGTTGGTCTCTGCCAAGCTGTTAAACGCAGACACAGTCGAACTAACCTCCAAACGCAATGGGGAAGTAGTTGCGATTAAGCGTATGTCAGTGATGCCCGACCGAAAGTCGATTGACCCTTCGACATGCGGAAACATCCGGCCAGACTGGACCGAATCGTCCGCAAAATGGAAACTATGCGGGTACTTGCTGAAAAATCGTCATTCCACCAGAATGCTGAGTTGGCTACCGCGTCGCTCCCACCGCCTGCGCTGGTAATGTCTTTGAACCTGGACGCCACCACCAGATCACTCCTCCGGCGATCACCAGGCCAATCGCAATCAACTGCGTTCCGCTCATGGCACCGCCGAACACAGACCCGCGCCCCGGATCGTCACGCAAATACTCGAGGAGGAAACGCGCAACCCCGTAGATGAACATGAAGGCGCCAAAGACCTGCCCGTCAAACTTTCGCCGCCTCAGCAACCACATCAGAAAGAAGAAATTCGCCAGTTCCACCGCCGACTCGAAAAGTTGAGTTGGCTCCAGCCCCACGTTCAATGGCGTTCCCGTAATCTCATGCGCCAATGGATTGGTGAAGACCACCCCCCACAAATGATGAGTCGGTTTGCCGTAGCAGCATCCGGCTGCGAAGCACCCAATGCGCCCAATCGCATGTCCGAGCGCCAGGCCCGGAGCAAAGGCATCGCAAGTTCCCAGCGCGGGCATGTGATGCTTGCGCACGTACCAGGCCGCGGCAGCGAATGCCGCGATCAGTCCACCTGAAAAAACTCCGCCGGCCTGTAGCGTGCTAATGCTGAAAATCTCGCGTGGATTCGCCGCATAGATGCTCCAATCATTAATGATGTAGAGTACCTTGGCGCCCACAATCCCGCACAGAACAACCAGAATCCCCAGGTTCCATGCTTTCTCCGGATCTATTCCCAGCTTTTGCGAATTGCGCACGCTGATCCAGAGGCCGATGAGGACGCCGAGAGCAACCAGAAAGCCGTACGTCGGCAGAAAAAAGCGTCCGAAATGCACTAGTTGTGGGTACACAGTTAATTTGATGCGGAAAAGGACGGAATCGCTACCTGATCAGTCTAGCAGGAACTCCAAGCTGCAGGGGGCCGCCGGCTTTGGACCTAAGCGGCCTTCTCCGGATGCTGAAAGCACAGCCCACATCCGGCGGGATCGATCACGGTCAGCGGTTTCATCCCATAGTCGCGTATCATCGGCTTTCCTACGGCGACACGACCGTAAATATTCGTACGCCTGATCTAGGTTGGGGCACCCGGAGAAGAGGGTGGTATCGCCATGCCCAGCCCCGCCGGGTCGAATCGGGGACTGCGGTGGCCGTGTTCAGCATCGACGAGGCGCCGTCCGCTAGAAGCAGTGTCCAGTCAAAGTGATCCCCGGGTCGCGGTGACATGACCAGTTTCGAAGCCCATGACGTCCCGATAGATTGCTACAGAGATAGGCATGTCGAACACTTGGATGAATGGCGTCAGCCCTGAAATTTTTGATTTGCATCGCGATCCCCCACCTCGTCGCAGGTCTGACGGGGATGAGCCATGATGGCAAACAGCGGCGATCAACTGCTGAATTGATCCGGAGGAAAAAATCAAGCCGACCCACTATGCCGTGTGACGGGCCGAGAATGAACCCGTCGGTAGACGTTGGGAACCCGCCGAGACCCTTTAGGCATCTCCGCATGACGGAGCGTCGCACACCGGATCCTAGTTCGAGTCGAGTCCCCGTTCATTCTGCATTGGTTCAAAAATCGGTGACCGCCATCACCAACCTGGCAGGCCGGCTTTCAGGATGGATGGTAGGCAAATCCCCGCGGATGCGCAAGAGGCGAGAGTGAAATAGTTGGCAGGGCGCTTGCAACTAAAGTAATGGAAGGTGTGGATTCGCGCTTGCCTGGCCGAGTCTTTCTCAGACCGTACAACGCCAGGAGAGTATTCTTAGAGCTTCTAACAACTCCGCACAATCCGTCCGAGGGTCGTACCCAAGGCAACTGGGTAGTCACAATTGAAAGAAGGTCGGCCCATGGATGCGGCTAGCGGGCGCGAACCCACGCGACCCCACATCACAACACCTACTTGCCAGGGTTGACCAAGCTGATGAGTCGCCTTGGTTCTTGAATTTCCGCGGAATCGCGAAGACTCGCCAGTCGCCCTTCTTGCACAATTAAGAACGGAAGGGGTGCTCTTCGCAGATCACCCTGCCTTGCGGACATCCCCCAGCACCTGATCCAGAGCCTGCACCAGTTGGTGGGCGCGCTGCCGGTAGTCCGAACTCCCGTTGTCCTGCCTGCGCTTTAAGAGATGGTACTCATCGGCAATGTTCAGCGCCGCCAGCACTGCCAGCCGCACCGTGTCAATCGTATTCGTAGCCTCGGCCACGGCCCGCATCTTCGCGTCCACGTATTCCGCCAGATTCAGAATGTATTCCGGATCTGACCCGCGCAAGTTATAGGCCTGGTCGAAAATTTCTACCCGCACGCTCGCGTTGTGAGCGTCTTTGACCGGACTCTGTTTGCTTATCGAAGCCATGTCGGATTCACCCTCCGCGCCGCAGAATCTCAGGCTTTTCCTGCGCTGGCTACGGAAGTCCTGCGCGCTCTGCGAGACTCGGACTTCTAGCTCGCTGCCTGCTCTTGCGCAATCGCCTCTATCTGCTGCAGCATCTTCTCCACTCGGCTGCGGATCTCTTCCCTTTCCTTGCGCAACTGCACCGTCTCCCGGCGCAGCACCTGCAACTGCTCGTCGCGCTCGTCCAATTGCTGCCGCAATCGTCCGGTATCGTGTTCCGCCGACGCCTGCGCCTGCCGCGCCGCCTTCACCATCTCAATCGTGCGATAAACTTTCTCTTCCAGCGCCTCAAAATCATCCGCCTGAACCTGCTCCGCCAACCCATCCACCGCCTTTAAAGCCATGATTGCACTTTTCCTTGGAGATTGTTCGTTCTTCTCCGCAGTATACTCCAGATCTTTGTGGATTGAGCCTGCCCCATTCCCCCCCGTTTCCCCCGTGTGGTCTTGTGACGACGAAATTAGCTATAATCCCCGCATGAAAAACCTGGTCTGGTCCTCCATCGCACTTCCGGTGGTTCTGGCCATCGCCGCGCTCCCCAGCGCCGCCAAAACCAAAGTCGAACTCAAGGACGCTCAAGGCAAGGCCGTAGGCACAGTCATCCTTTGGGAGCAGGGATCAGGTGTCGGCCTCCAGCTTCATCTTCACGGTCTTCCGCCCGGCGAGCACGCCATTCATTTCCATCAGAATTCCAAATGCGATGCGCCGGATTTCAAATCAGCCGGCCCGCATTTCAATCCGGATGGAAAAAAGCACGGTTTGGAAAATCCGGAAGGCCACCATGCCGGCGACATGGCGAACTTCACTGTCGACGCGAATGGCAAAGCCGATGCGAAGCTCGAGGACAAGGATGTAAACCTCGGGGCCGACGCCCACTCACTGTTCAGCAACGGAGGCACTGCGCTCGTCATCCACGCCAAAGCCGACGATATGAAAACTGATCCTTCGGGCAACTCCGGCGACCGCATCGCCTGCGGCGTAGTCACGAAGTAAAGTAAGAGCTCTTGGACGATGGTTGGTGGGAACGCACGACTCATGTGGGAGCCTCGGCTGTCCACCGAGCGCAGCGAGGAGCTTGCGTCACTTCCGCACCCGCAAGTTCCCCAACCTCTCCGCCGCCGCGTCCAGCGTCTCCGGCTTCTTGCAAAAGGCGAAGCGCACTTGCCGCGCCCCATCGTGCGGATCGTGATAAAAACTCGACCCCGGTACCGCCGCCACGCCAACCTCCCGCACCAGATATTTTGTGAACTCCAAGTCGTCCGTGAATCCAAACGCTCCAATATCCGTCATCACGTAATAAGCTCCCCGAGGAAGAAAGCACTTGAAGCCTGACCTCTGCAGCGCGGGCACCAAGTGATCCCGTCTCACACGGTATCCCTCTGCCAATTTCACATAATATTCGGCCGGTAAACTCAGCGCCATCGCACCCGCCTCCTGCAACGGTGCCGGCGCTCCCACGGTCAAAAAATCATGCACCTTGCGGATCGCGTTCGTGATCTTTTCAGGCGCCACCGCCCAGCCCACGCGCCATCCCGTCACGCTGTATGTCTTCGACATTCCGTTAATCGTCACCGCCCGCTCGCGCATGCCGTCCAGCGACGCAAGCGAAATATGACGCGTCCCGTCATACAAAATGTGCTCGTAGATCTCATCCGTGATTGCTAGCACATCGAACTCCACGCACAAATCACGAATCAACTTCAACTCCGCCTGCGTAAAAACTTTCCCCGTCGGATTGTTCGGAGTATTCACAATGATCGCTTTTGTGTCTCGGTGGAACGCCGCTCGCAGTTCCTTTTCATCCAACGTCCACTCGCCGGCCGCCTCCGCCGGCGGACGCAGCTGGACAAACCGCGGCCGCGCCCCGCTTAACACCGAATCCGGCCCATAGTTCTCATAGAAGGGCTCGAAGATTATGACCTCATCACCGGCGTTGCAGACCGCCAGCAAAGTCGAAATCATTGCCTCGGTCGATCCGCAACACACCGTCACCTCCTTTTCCGGATCAACCAAAATCCCCTGCCACACGCCCATCTGGCGCGCGATCGCATTGCGCAGATTCTTCGATCCCCAGGTGATTGCGTACTGGTTCACATCGCCTGCAATCGCCTGCTGGGCTGCCTGCTTGATCTCGGCGGGTGCCGGGAAGTCGGGGAAGCCCTGCGCCAGGTTCACCGCCCCATGCAGCATGGCCTGGCGCGTCATCTCCCGAATTACCGACTCGGTGAAATGTGAGGCCTTATCGCTGAGAAATTGTTTGCGCTGATTGGATAGAGAAGAGATTACATCCGCCATAGCTGGCAGATTAGCACAGGAGGTTCACCACAATTTGTCATCCTCGCGAAGCATTTGCTATCGCAAAGCGAAAGCAAAACGCAGTCCAAAGCCTGCCCTGAGCGAAGCCGAAGGGGATCCCTTACCCGCATGGACGCCGCCAACCTCGCAAGGAGCTTCTATTCCCTACGCTGCACGCCGCCCAGTCCCTGCAAAGCCGTAACGATCTGCCCCGACCACGCCGCCACTTCGTCCTCCCGCAACGTCCGTTCCGCCGATTGGAACGTCGCCCGTAGCAAGATGGAATACTTGCCAGCAGCGATTGCTCCGCCGCGAAAAATCTCTGCCGGCACAAAACTGCGAAGATCATTGAGGCGCAATGCTCTAACCGCCTGATCAATCTGTTCAAACGAAAGGCCATCCTCAAACACGAACGAAAAATCTCGCTCCACGGCCGGATACTTCGCTAGAGGAACAAACCGCACCTGCCGCAAGCCGCGCGCATACAACGTCTCCAGATCAATCTCCGCCAAGAAAACATCCTGCCGCAACTTGCGTGCCGCAGCCACCTCTGGATGTAGCTGCCCAAACTGCACCACCACCGTGCCGTCCATCAACGCTAGCGCAGACCGTTCGGGATGGAAATATTCCGCCCTCTGACGATCATAGGTCAGCGCCTCATACTGAAACGCCGCCAACAGGTTCTCCACATCCCCCTTGAATCCGCGAAAAGCTTCCGCCACCGCCGCCCGCTCACCCTGGCTCACATCCAGGACGCCGCCCCCCGGCAACGAGTTCTTGACTGCCACGACCGTCGCACCCAAGCAAGCGCGCTTCGGCTCAATTCGCACACCGTCCGTTACTCCGTACACACTGCCCATTTCAAACAGCCGGACATTCTCCGCCCCGCGATTCAAATTCCAGCCCAGCATGTCCAGCATGCCGGGCACCATCGAAGTGCGCATGACACTGGCTTCTTCGCTCAGCGGATTTTCCAACTCCAGCACAGCCGGCGAACTTCCAGAGGAATACGAAAAAAACCGCTCTGCATCGGCATGCGAGATAAATGTCAGGGACAACGCCTCGTTGTATCCCAAAGCCAAAGCCCGCGTCCGCAAGGTCGCGTCCTTCGCCGCATCCGGAGGCTCGGTGACCGCGCCGCTGTAAGCAGGCAACGTATTCGGGAACTTGTCATATCCGTGCAGTCGCGCAATCTCTTCAATCAAATCAATTTCTCGTTCCACATCGAGCCGCCAACTCGGGATGTGCACGGTAAACTCTTCCCGCTCCCGTCCTGCTGGAATCAAGCTGAAACCCAGCCCCTTCAGGATGCGGAAAATTTCACTCGCGCCCACCTTCCCACCCAGGATGCGACGCACTTCGGACACGTGGAGCGCTATCGGAGCCTGATCCATCATCTTCCCAACCACGTCAATGACGTCGCTTTGTAACTGACCGCCACCCGACTCAAGAATCAGCTCCGCAACTCGATCGCAAGACACAACCGTCGACTCGAAATCCGCCCCACGTTCAAAGCGGTGCGAAGCGTCGGTATGAATTCCATGCCGCCGCGAAGCTTTTCGAATGGTCACTGGATCCCACCAAGCCGACTCAATCAACACATTCCGCGTCTTGTCGGTGATCATGGTGTCGAAGCCACCCATCACGCCCGCCAGGCCGACCGGCTTCTTCGCATCGGCAACGACCAGATCCTCCTCAGTAAGCTTGCGTTCCACCCCGTCGAGAGTCTTTAGCGTCTCGCCGTTTCTGGCCCGCCGCACAATGATTTCCCCGCCTTCGAGCAAATCCATATCGAAGACATGCGTGGGCTTGCCGATTTCCCACAACACATAATTGGTGGCATCGACGGCATTATTGATCGCGCGCTGATCAAGCAATCCCAGCCGATGCACAACTTTCTCGGGCGATTTCTTGATCGTGACTCCCCGGACCACGCGCGCAGAGAACCGGGGGCACAGCTCGGGCTCTTGGAGGTGAATTGGGAAGGACACTGCCGCAGTCGTACTGCTGTGATCCCGCTGGGGTGCGGATTTAGCCGCTGAGGTCTGTTTCTTTTTGCTCGTGCTGCGCTTCAGCGGCGCGGTCGCACCCTTAGTTTGATGCTGCGCTTGAGATCTCGGCGTCCCCGGCAGTTTGGGCGCGATCGGCTTCAGAGGTAACTCATAAATCGCACTAGCCTCGCGCGCTACCCCATAATGGTTCATTGCGTCAGGGCGGTTGGTGCCGATCTCCATCTCAAACACGGTGTCGGCACCGGAACCGGTGATGCCTTCAACTGCAATGCCGACAGCGGTCAAGTCCTCGGCCAGACGCTGGTCATCGACTGGGAGGTCAACATAATCGCGAACCCATTGTGGAGAGATCTTCATCAGTCAGCTAATGGCTAACGGCTTCTACGCAAACTGCTGCAAAAACCGCACATCCCCCTGAAAGAACAACTGAATGTCATCAACTCCATACTTCAATAAAGCGATCCGGTCAGCGCCCATGCCGAATGCGAATCCCGAGACTTTCCTCGGGTCGTATCCCTTGTCCTTCACAAAGTCAAATACGTTGGGATCGACCATGCCGCAACCCAGGATTTCGATCCATCCCGTCTGCTTGCATGGACGGCACGGCTCCGCTCCGCGCTTCCCCCTCCCGCCGCAAATAAAGCAGCTCACAAACATTTCTGCGCTGGGCTCAGTGAATGGAAAGAACGATGGCCGGAAATGCGTTTTCACACTCGACCCAAAGAGAGCCTTCATGGCATGATCGAGTGTCCCCTTCAGGTCTGAGAAAGTAATATTCGAGTCCACGGCCAGCCCTTCTACCTGATGAAACATCGGCGAGTGGCTCGCATCTGGAGGATCATTGCGATGCACCTGCCCGGGTATCACGATCCGAATCGGAGGCCGCATCTTCTCCATGGTCCGAATCTGCACCGGAGAAGTATGCGTGCGCAGCAAAAGACGCTCCCGCGGCGGTGTCGCAGCTTGCCCCGCGATGAACAAAGTATCCTGAGTATCTCGCGCCGGATGGTTCGGCGGAAAATTCAGCGCCTCAAAGTTGTAGTAGTCCGTCTCGACCACCGGCCCTTTGGCGACGGAATACCCCAGCCTCTGAAACACGGAGACGATCTCGTTCATCGTCTTGATAACAGGATGCTCAGCACCAATAGGCCGCCGAATGCCGGGAAGGGTTATGTCAACAAGACCTGCTTTCTCAAACGCGTTCCCTTGGAATTCCGCTTCCGAAAGTTCAGAGCCCAGATGAGCAATAGGAAGGGTGGGGATCTGATACCGGATCTTCGCAGCCTCTACTGCTTGCTCAACCTGCTCTTTAATGAGGTTCACTTCCCGGCCTGCCTCGCGCTTGGCTTCTTTCGGAGCAGGCTTCAGCCAGAGGTCGTTAATCTGCGTCAGCACCCCATTCTTGCGTGCCATCCATCGGTCGCGAAAAATCTTCCACTCGGCCTCGTTCTTCACCGCGACAGCTTCATGAGCGAGCGCAGAACGCAGTTCCGCAGAGGCCCGCTCCAGCGCCGATGCCGAGTATTCCGTCAATTTGGAGACGCTATACATGGGCAAATCGAACAGGGGCAAACAGAGTAGGGCAGCCGCATCTGCAAGACGCCGCCGCCTCCGTCTGTACAAGCTTAAGAGCTAATGGCTAAAAGCTAAAGGTTGTCTCACGCGCTGAGTGCGCCCTTCGCCTGCTCGGCGAGGCTCTTAAACGCGCCTGGATCCTTAACGGCAAGATCCGCCAGAATTTTGCGGTCTAGTTCGACTCCGGCGGTCTTCAGCCCATGGATGAACTGGTTGTAACTCATCCCATTCAGCTTGGCCGCCGCGCCAATGCGCACAATCCACAGCGAGCGGTACTGCCGCTTGCGTTGCTTGCGGCCGGAGTAAGCGAACTTCAGCCCGCGCTCCACCGCTTCTTTGGCGGCGCGGTACAGCTTCGATTTGGTGAGGAAATAACCGCTGGCGCGTTCAAGTATCTTTTTTCGTTTCGCGCGGCGTTTGGTTCCGCGCTTTACACGAGGCATAGTATTCTCCTTTTTGCTTTCTAGGTACTGGCGGCTGGAGGCAAGGACGATCCGCCGAGCGGCGATCTCATGGCCTCTTCACACACCTGACAGCAATTGTCGATCGATGATTCTTGATTGGTGATTCAAACCTACCCGGAAAGCTGGTTCTTATATCAATAAGCAATCAAAAATCGACAACGCTCCTACTGATAAGGAATCATCCGCTTCACTTTGCGAATGTCTCCATCACTCACCAGGGCAGAACTCCCCAGCTTCCGCTTACGTTTCTTGGCCTTGGAAGTCAGGATGTGACGCAGGTGCGAATGTCCCCGCTTCACCTTCCCTGACGCAGTCTTCTTGAAGCGCTTCGCCGCGCCTTTGTGCGTTTTCAATTTCGGCATAGGTCCTCTGAGTCAGCCGCCAGCTTTCGCTGTCGGCTTCAAATTGCAAGTCTCTTCAAATTGCGAATTTCTTGGGATTGCTGATGTTTCGACGATGGGAAACGAACCAGCAGCGCCTTGCGTTCTATGCTTGCGAAGTAGGGTTCGGAGCCTGGGCCGCAACCGCAGCCTGGGCCGGTTGCTTCTCTTTCTCCTGCGCCTGCAAGTTCTCTTTCTGCATCCGCTCTTGCTTCGCCTTCTGCTTGGCTTCCTTTTCTTTTTCCTTCTCTCGTTCCTGGGCCGATTTCTTTGGGGCCAGAATCGCGTGCAGCGTGTTCCCTTCTTGCCGCGGCCGGAACTCCACGATGCTTTCCTCCTGGACGTCTTTGATCAGCCGCTCCAAAATCTGCCGTCCCAGGCTGGTACGGGTCATTTCCCGACCGCGGAAGAAGATCGTAGCCTTGACCTTGTCTCCCTCATCCAGGAAGCGCAGCACGTGGTTCTTCTTGGTCTCGTAATCGTGGTCGTCCACATTAATGCGGAACTTCACTTCCTTCACCACGATCTTGGTCTGATGCTTCTTCGCCTCCCGCTCCTTTTTCTCCTGCTGATACAAATATTTTCCGTAGTCCATGATGCGGCATACGGGGGGTTGGGCGGTGGGAGAAATCTCGACCAGGTCCAGATTCTTCTCGCGGGCTTTCTTGAGCGCGTCATATGGGGTCATGATTCCCATCTGCTCGCCCTCGTCGTCAATCACGCGGATTTCGCGGGCGCGAATGCGATCATTGGTGCGGATAAAGCGTTTATCGATACAGTCCTCCAGCGTTAGCTAAGTTAGCGAAAGATAAGGAATTATAACACTGGCGGAGGTTGAACACTACTGCTCATGGAAGTGAGCTTCCGTGGAGAGAGTTTCGGCATCTGATGGGCATGAGATTTCGAATTCCCGCTTCTGCCAGATTTCGCGCACCGTCGGAACCGTCGCCGGTTCCGATCAAAGAACCGCCTGATTCTCCGGAAAATCCGGGCATCCCGGTACGCGAGCCTGATCCCACGGAACCAGATGAAATCTGAAGGAGTCCGAACGAATCTTAGTTAGGGGCGAAGGTATAACGCGATGGCACGCAACCAAACCACTGCCGCTCCGTTGATTCCGCCGCGCCCGACTCTTGCTAGTCTGCGAAAGGCAGCGGCAACCTGCAAGGCCTGCGATTTGTGGAAGCGGGGTACGCAAACCGTTTTTGGCGAAGGCAAGCCCAATGCCAAAGTGATGTTTGTGGGCGAGCAACCCGGAGATCGCGAAGATATTGTTGGCCGTCCGTTTGTGGGCGCGGCTGGAAAATTACTTGATCAGGGGCTGGAGAAAGCGGGCATCGATCGGGCCGAACTTTACCTTACCAATGTAGTAAAGCATTTCAAATGGGCTCCGCAGGAGCGAGGCCAACGTCGAATCCACAAAAAGCCTCGCGATTCTGAAATCAATGCGTGCCGTCCCTGGCTGGACGCCGAGATCGTGGTCGTTAAACCGAATGTTCTGGTTTGTTTGGGAGCTACCGCTGCACAGGCCCTGCTCGGGAAGGACTTTCGCGTCAGTAAACACCGAGGGGAACTGGTTGATTCTGCGCTGGCCCCATATGTAACGGCAACCGTTCATCCGTCTTCAATCTTGCGGGCGCAGGATGAGGAATCGCGTCATGCGGAGATGGCAGCTTTCGTGAATGACTTGAAAAAAGTCAAGTCTTGGATAGTGAGGAGCGCTGCTTCGCTGACAGAGAGACGAGCCTCCTGAGAAGGCATGCGATAGATCGCTGCGCTGAAACGGACTCCTGAGAAAAAACATTTCACACCTGCAAGACACCTTAGAACACCTACGGTGTTCGCGGTAGCGTGCTTGTCGCCCGGCAACTGCGCATTTGTAAGCGGCATCGAATTGTCCTCCGCTGAAAAATACTCCCAAGGGCCCGCGCCCATCATTTGCCGCTGGATTCGCGCTTTGTGAGAGGAAAGCTGTGCTCGCTGCCAACAGAAAGAGTATGCCCAGCGCTCCCGACAAGTCGTGGCTCCTCACATTGGACAGAGGTTCCTGTTCTCAACAGATAATTAAGGAGGTCGGAAATAAAGAGGTATGGCACACCACATCAAATCGGTCATTTGTTTGATCGCCACGCTGTGCGCAGGAGCCGCATTCGCTCAGGTCACACCCACCGAAACGGGCGCCAGTGCTCAAACCTCAACCACCACTTCACCAGTCGCGTATGTTTATGTATCCAGCAGTCCGAGCAGCGGTAAGCATGAGATAAACGCGTACTCCGCAGCCTCCAACGGTTCGCTTACCGCCGTGCCAGGATCGCCGTTCTCGGCGGACGTCCAATACATGGCAGGCACTGGAAAGTACCTCTTCGGCACAAACGGCATTAACATAGACTCTTTTTCCATCGCTTCCAATGGCGCTCTCAACCAAGTCTCAACCATCAACGCGCAAGTGCACAATCCGTATGGTTCTGGCGGCCCCGGA
>Ga0207684_10000204_pt1 | contig 91621 bp, 84 predicted proteins | sample KBSK5501metaG_FD_184342 | JGI IMG/M metagenome (GOLD analysis project Ga0207684, IMG submission 184342) | Corn, switchgrass and miscanthus rhizosphere microbial communities from Kellogg Biological Station, Michigan, USA - KBS K5-50-1 metaG... | ecosystem: Host-associated > Plants > Roots >...
TTGGCTTGAGGGTCTGTGATGCTTCATTAATGTGGAGTTGTTTACCGCGGAATCGCCGGACTCACGCATCCGAAACAAACAACTCCACATTACTGAGTTCTCAACATAACACCTGTAATGTGGAGCTCCACATTACAGATAAATTGGAAGCAGCGCTTCTTTGTGCCGACCGAGGAAGAGCCAGGCATTGCAATTCTCGCGGCCTTATTAGAGCGGTTCGCGGTTATCGCTACTGAGGACGAGGAAGCCGACTGTGACGTTCCGCTTGATCGCGCGATGATGTCTGCAACTGCTATCCATGCCATTGACGTTGAAGACTGGATTATCGAAACAGCCGAGCTTCAACGTGTCAAAGGCGAAGAGCAGCAACCCTGTGGATTGAAGGAAGGCGAATGTCAACCGACGAGTGGTGAATCGGAAGTGAGTTTCGCACATCCGAGCCAGAGCCCATCTTTGCCGATTGCCCGACGCGCGAGCGCAGCGGCCATGCTCCAAATACTGCCACCGGACTACCGCGCACCAGCGATTCAGATCGGGTTCAATTTTGCCGAAAGCGATTCCTAATCGGAACTCGCTTTTCGCCAAATCTGTTCGCTCCCGATCAGCGGGTATTCTCAACACAATGCAAGTCTCGCCCACCAGCCCCCTTTTTCGCTAAGGCGCTGGCTGCAAACTAGACTTCGCCAAGGAAGTCGAACCCTGCCTTTCAAGAGGCTGTGAACAAAGTGATCTGACTAGCTGGGCAATACACCTCCGTCGACGTTCTAATGGGGGTTAAGAGTGCGAACAAATTCGAACAGCAGTAATTGATGAAGCCGGAAAGGCGTGTGGGAAAAACTTCTCCTCTGCTGGCTGACTATTTCGGCCCTTCCTTTTGCTCGATTGACATTGCTACCCTAGCAGAGTAGAAAGACGCAACCAGTCAGGTTGTCATCAAGAAGCGAATGCACAGAAACTCTGTTTTGGGGAAAGGCTAAGGAGATGTCTTCTAATCGTCTCCACTTTCTTATCACACGCTTATGTTGCTACCTACTGTGACTTTGAAAGACTGCTATGGCAATCGACACTGTCAGAGTTTTCGTGAGTTCCACGTGGCTTGATCTCCAGCCCGAGCGTCAAGCCGTAGAGGCAGCGATGCAACGGCTCCGTGAGACCAAGTTCGTGGGTATGGAGTACTTCGGTAGCCGCGACGAGATTACACGTCGGGCCTCCCTTGATGAGGTAGATCGAAGCCATATCTATATCGGCATATTTGCTGGACGCTATGGCTCTGGTGTTACCGAAGATGAGTACCGGCGGGCGCGAGAGCTGCACTTGCCGTGCTTCACCTACTTGAAAGATGAAGCGACCATCTCTGCCGAGTGGCGCGAGCCTGATACCGATAAAGCTGTCCGGCTGGCAGCGCTGAAAGAGGATATACGGAAGGCGCACACCGTCATTACGTTCAGCACTCCCGACGATCTCGCGGCGAAACTGACAGCCGATTTGCATCGCTGGCTGGTTGATGCGTATCTGAATCCGCGGCTCGAGGTCACGACAACCCGTCATAGTGTGAAGCCTGAAAGGCCACCTGAGGGTTTCGTCCCCCGCGCTGCCGAGTTCGATCAGCTGCTTGCTTATCTCCTAGATCCGCGGCGCAATGACGCTGTAGCCATTACCGCTGCCCTTCGTGGCGCGGGGGGGTATGGCAAGACGACGCTTGCCAAGGCGCTGTGTCAGGACCCGAGGGTCATCGAAGCATTCCCAGACGGAATCCTTTGGGTGGAACTCGGCCAGGATCCAGGCGACCTCACAGGAAAGGTTCTAGACCTAGTCGAAGCATTGAGTGATCAGAGGCCGAGCTTCACGAGCGCAGAATTGGCGAAGACGCGCTTAAACGATTTGCTCAGCCAGCGGAACAGTCTGCTGGTCATTGATGATTTGTGGAATCGGGCGCACCTTGAGACATTTATGCAGGGACGGCCGCGATGTTCCTTCTTAATTACAACGCGGAATCTCGACACGTTGCCGGCCAGCGTCAGACAAGTCAAAGTCGACGCGATGAAGCAGGATGAGGCGGGTGAGTTACTTAGTAGCGGATTGCCCCTCGGTTATGAAAAAGAGATGCGCGATTTGGCAAAGCGGCTCGGTAACTGGCCGTTGCTACTCAAGCTAGCAAACGGCCAACTGCTTGAGCGGGTGAACTATAGCCATCAATCATTGGACGAAGCAGTCGCCTGGGTGAACTGGGCACTCGATAAGCGCGGACTCACTGCATTTGATGCACGCGATCCTAAACAGCGAGACCAGGCTGTGGTCAAGACCGTGGGTGCCAGCCTCGAGTTGCTGAGCACGAATGAGCGAGCGCGATATAATGAGCTGGCCGTCTTTCCCGAAGGCACTAATGTGCCCCTAGCAACGCTGGAAAAACACTGGCGGATCGCTGGGCTCGATGAGTTCGACACGGAAGAGCTTTGTGGTCGGCTGAACCGACTATCGCTGGTATCGGACTTCAACGCGCACAGCCGGTACATCCGCCTTCACGACGTGATGCGAAAGTACCTCATTGATCAGAATCAGGTCGGCCTTCTAGCTCTTAACCGCCAGCTGCTTGATGCACACCGACCACCCGGTCAATGGGCTGACTTGTCGGAGGATGAGCCCTATTTGTGGGACCGCCTTGCCTGGCATCTTGCTGAAGCAGGTCTTTACAGCGAGTTGATCGCGACCGCCAAGGACTTATGCTATCTGGCTCGAAAGACCTGGGTAAGCGATGCGCTGATGGCACAGCAAGACTTGCGGCAAGCTGAGAGATACATAGAGGACAGCACGCTAAGGTTGCTCAGAGACAACTTCGGCAATTGCGGGCACCTGCTGAATTACTGCAACCGGACGAACGGTGGGCGGCTGGCCGACTTAATGGCTACCTTGGAGTGTCGGCTCGAACATGTCGAGGGGTTGACGCCGCTAGCGCAGCAACTCCAGAAGCGGATCTCTTCGCCTTACATCACGCAGAGGCATTCGTTGCCCGATCGGTCGCACCCAGCGTTAATCCGCACCCTAGCCGGTCATACCCGATCGGTTAGTCGCTGCGCGATCAGTGCGGACGGCTCAATCGTCGTCTCCGCTTCTGATGACAGGACCCTGAAGGTATGGAGTGCTCAGACTGGCGAAGTCCGTCTCACTCTCCGAGGCCATACTTCTGTCGTGTTTGACTGCGCCATCAGTCTGGACGGCTCACTCATCGTCTCTGCATCTTGGGACAGGACGCTAAAGGTTTGGGACGCATGCAGTGGTGAAGAGCTCCTTATTCTCCAAGGGCATACTTCTGGCGTGATTGGCTGCGCGATTAGTCCGGACAGCTCATTCATCGTCTCGGCTTCCGGAGACAATACGTTGAAGGTATGGGATGCGACAACGGGCGAAGTCCGACTCACCCTTCAAGGTCATACTGATCACGTGATTGGCTGCGCGATCAGTGCGGACGGCTTACTCATCGTCTCCGCCTCAAAGGATAAGACGCTGAAGGTGTGGGATGTGAATACGGGCGAAGTCCGCATGACTTTCCAAGGCCATACTGACTCAGTGACGGGCTGCGCGATTAGTCCGGACGGCTCATTCATAGTCTCTGCTTCCAAGGACAGGACGCTGAAACTGTGGGATGCGCGGACCGGCGAGGTCCGTCTCGTGCTCCACCATACCATTAGTAGCCAAAATCATTACGGGGGCTGCGCGATCAGTCCAGACGGCTCATTCGTCGTTTCTGGTTCATCAGACCACGGCTATACGCTAAACGTGTGGGATGCGACAACGGGCGAAGTCCGATTAGCTCTACCGGTTCATTCTCATTGCGTGATCGGCTGCGCGATTAGTCTGGACGGCTCATTCATCGTCTCTGCTTCAATCGACGGTACGCTCCAGATGTGGGACTCGCGCAGCAGCCAACGGCAACTCACTCCCGTGGGGTCCGTGACAGGCTGCGCGATCAGTGCGGACGACTCATTAGTCGTCTCTGCTTCTTGGCCCGATACGCTGAGCGTGTGGGACACACATAGTGGTCAAGAGCGCCTCACTATCCTAGATATTGGGGGCGCCAGTGGTTGCGCCATCAGTCCGGACGGCTCTTTCATCGTCTCCGCTTCTTGGCCTCCGAAGGTGTGGGACGCACGCAGTGGTCAAGAGCGTCTTAGTCTCGAAGGGCATACTTATCAAGTGATTGGCTGCGCGATCAGTCCTGACGGATCATTCATAGTCACCGCTGGTACGGACAATACGCTGAAGCTATGGGATGCTTCGACGGGCGAAGTCCGAATCACTCTCCAAGGACATTCTAATTACGTAAGGGGTTGCGCGATCAGTCCGGACGGATCATTGATCGTCTCGGCCTCCAGTGATAGGACGTTGAAGGTGTGGGATGTTGAGACGGGCAAAGTCCGTCGTACTCTCCAAGGCCATGCTGATTCCGTGAATGGTTGCGCGATCAGTCGAGACGGCCTATTCGTCGTCTCCGCATCTGATGACAATAAGCTGAAAGTGTGGGATGTGGAGACCGGCGAACTCTGTTTGACTCTCGACGATCATACTGGTGACCCTGACCGGTACGCTGTAGGTCCAGAAAGCTGCGCGATCAGTCCAGACGGCGCATTCATTGTCTCCACTTCTAATTATGACCATGCGCTGAAGGTCTGGGACATAGCAAAGGGAACTTGCGTTGCCGCTTTCTACGCAGAAGACCGTCTAAGCAGCTGCGCATGGTTTAAGGATGCACAGCACCTACTGGCCGGAGGTGATGCGGGTGTCTACTTCCTGCGGTTCGTGCGGTAGCAGAGTGGGAAGGTTAGGGAAGCCCTATAGGCGTTGGTCTCTTAGCAAATTTGGTTGATCCTCAGGCAGTTGAAGTCTCGCGAGAATACCTGGCGACGCCGTCTGCGCACTTTGTGTAGCCAGTCGAACCTTGAGACAGTCGATGATAGAAGCAACCGAGCCTGATCGTGTCAAAGATGAAGAGCTGCAATTCTGCGGCGACTGTCGGAAAGCGAGTGTAACCCGACCAGTGAGGAATCCGAAGTCACTTGCCGCGTCTGACTCAAAGAGCATTTTGCTCCGATGGGAGCGCGGTGGCCGTGCTCCGAATGTTGCTACCGGACTACCACACCCCAGCGATTCAGATCGGTTTCAACTTCGCCGAAGCGAGTCCTGACCTAGACTCGCTTTCGCGAATGTCACGGCAGATGAACAAGCCGGACGGGATTACTGGCCGGTTGAGACTTCCGTTTTCATAATTCAGGGTGCCGACGGCTAACCCAGAAGCCGAGTGAATGGAGCGAACGGGCAATGTAGACGAATCGTGTTTGGGCTTTGGTAGTGCGTTTGAAAACTGATGGCCTGAATGGATGCAATGTCGTCCCCGAATAGCAACGGAAAGGTTGCAATGTCCGGCCGTTGATGAGCCTCTGGTCGCAATGTGATAGCGCGTTGGATGTGTTTCAGGTCAAGGTAAAGTGGGTGAGCATTATTTGTCCCACTAGTTTCAGCGACGAAAGCAAAGGTCTTTACGTCCGCAAGTCGGGTAAAGTTGTGTAATGGGGACGCCGATTGAGGTATCATACTGGGTCTTGGCGTGGCTCGCTAGTCTTATACGTCGATCGACGCCAACGCATTGCAGACGGTTCTGCAACATCCAGACATCAGTACAAATCGGCGTAATTACGGGAGCCATTTGGGTCCAATAGAACTAAAAAGCTCACCGCCCAGGCTGAATGAGGAGGTGCCGATATGCCGCAACTTGTGAAGATGAAAGTGGGAGATTCGGAAGAGATTCTTGTTGAAATTCCAGAAAGTACCGACTTCTATAACGTCAGTCGTGGCTCTGACATTCTAGAGAAACTAGACAGAGCTTTCGATGAAGCAGTTCAAAACACGATTGTGGAGAATACTCGAGTCATCATAGGTGCTTTCGAGAAGCTAAGACAGGAGCATCTCAAGCCGGTCAAGGCGTCCGCAGAATTTGGCTTACAGTTCACCGCCGAGGGAAACGTTTACTTGGTCAAGACCGCAGCACAGGCCAGTATTAAAGTCTCTTTCGAATGGCAATTTTCATAACCCTCTATGCGAGACTTGAACCAATGCATTGTGAGGATTTCGTCCGCGCAACATAGCAAGACCCCTTCTGGCACAGGGTTTTTCGTTGACAAGAGCGGTTACGTTGCTACCTGCTTCCATGTCATTGAAGGGATGCAAGAGATATGGATCAGCTGCGAATCTATTCCCGAGGCGATCAAAGCCGAACTTGTTCCGCAAGCGAGTGATGGGGCGGTAGATTTCGCTCTGCTGACAGTGACGCTCCCTAAAGGGATGATCGCTCCGGTTCTGCCCATTGGCGACGAGTGGGAGCATGGCGGGGATATTTATACTGCTGGCTACCAGTATTTCAACACCAAGCTTTTCCCAGCACATGGAAAGATTCTTGGCCCAGCGAGCTACGAAGGCATTACTATTCAGGCACTGGCCTTGGAACATGCCGATCACATTGAACGCGGAATCAGCGGGGCACCAGCTTGGTTCGAGCAGAAGCAATTCATCATCGGGCTCATCTCGGCAAAATGGTCTAAGGCGAACACAGGCTTCGCCATATTGTTTCGTGACATCAGAGAAAAGCTTGGTCAGCGACCGGAAGTCAGTCCCGAACTGATCCGAATGCTCAATTCCAACCCTTCGCTTACTGCCCCTCCTGAACAACTTCTTGATCCAGAAGGTCGGCTGGTCATGCGAAGCCTGCGGCTGTTGGCTTGGGTTCTTTTCAAGCCAGCCAAGTGGGCAGAGCATCTCCAATCCGGAGGGCTACAGTTACTACCGATGTTTTCATTAACGCAGTTGAGTGAGACGCAATGGAAGTCGGGATACGTCCGCAGACTAATTGGCGATTGCCTGCCTGGTCCTTTGCTAGTGATCTTATTCCTTGACCTTGTGCTCGCGCTAGTATTCCTATGGTTGAACCCCGCCGGCGAGCTGCAAAAACTATTTCGAATGAATCTGGCTATGAGTGCGCTAATCGCTGTAGTCACGGGCGCAGGATTGAGCCTTCGCATCGGCGTTGCGTCAGGCATGGCAGCCTCGATAATGAGTGGAATTCTCGGAGCAATCGCGGCGTGGCCCGGTGCATTCATCAGCAATCATGGGACAATCTCGGGCGGCGTCACTGGAGGGGTAGCAGTTGGCGCAGCGCTGGCCATTTCACTGACAATCGTTAACTACGAGGAATTGCGGGAGGAGAATGTTACCAAATATCCGATAAATATAGTCACACTTGTCAGGTTTGCCGGTGCGGGAGTTTTCCTGGCCCTCCTTCTTGGCGCGATGGCTTTCAGCCTTCTAGTAGCACTGGAGTCACTAGCCGTTCGCCTGACTGGGAAACCGTTAAATGATATCCCCACATACTTCAGGCTAACTTGCGGAGCCATTCTCGGGTATGCTGGTGCCTGCGGCGTTCTCTACTTACGCCGCCGCTTTGATAAAAGACTGTCATACCCGAGCAGTGTCGAACTGGAAAAAGGTCTCCTATGGGTTTCGACAGCGCTTGGAGCTTTAGCGGCGGCCCCGAGCATTCTCAATCGCCCCAGCGTACCATACGGAATGTCTATGGGCACGATTGCGGGTATTGTCCTAACGGTTATTATCTCAATACTACATGTTTCCCTCGAAGGGCGAGTTGGCATAAAACTTGGCCTCATTCTTAGTCAGTTCATTGCTATGCTGGTAATGATTTTGCTCTTTTCGTTGGGAGTTTTTTCCGGAGTGCCGGAAAGAGACTTGCTCGTCAACGTTAGCATTACCGGGCTTGCAGGCGGATTCTGCATCACTTTGATTTTGCCAAAGATCGGTCAATTAGCTGAGGTTGCTCATTCGAAGTGGTTCGCTAATACGCTTGGTGTCCTGTAGCCGCTGTATGAGGCGTCGGGATTCGACGCTGGCTGCCCAAAAATTTCTGACCGGCTCAGTTAGTAGAGTTTCTTGACGTTCACGAATTGCGATACGTTGATTTCCCCAATTCGGGTGTCGATTGTGGCCGCGAGTCGCTCAAGCTGGGTCCAAGCAATCTTTTGGACGTACCCAGTCGCGTCGATGTTGAATATCGTCAGATTGCAACGTGATGGAAAGGAAAGGATCGGCCACGTTTTGGATGCTAATCTGCCGTCTGGTGTTACGCCGAAAATGACCCTGATCGTCACGTCCGCCCAGGGCTGCGCTTCATTAACGCCGCAAGATCCTAAACCGGTCCGTGCTCCAAATAATCTGGTGTGACTGACCGATAACCAGTAGAACAAACGGGTCGATATTGTAACGCAGTTGCCGTAGACGCTAAGACGAAAAGGCGAGCGAGATACGCCATACTGAATATCGACCGGTCCAATGTCTTGCCAGTCATTTGTTCTATACTGCAACGGAGCCGCCGAGTTGGCTAGCGCTTCCAAGAATGGGATGTTTTGCCGTGCCGCGTTCACCAAGCCCGGATCCATGCACAGCGGGCAATTAAACTTGTAATCGAAAGATGTTGCATCACCAGTATCAATTTTGTCGAATTTCCGAAGGCTGTCTGCTTCACAAGTGTTATCTACGATAGTAAATTCTTCGTAGCGTACGCAGAGTTCCGTACTACCCTCCCACTTCCATTTACCACCAGGCGTTTCCGCATATGCGTAGTAGTAACGGTTTGTTAGATCGCCCCCTATGACAGTTACGCGCTCTCCCGGCTTAATAGTCCACCATCCTTCCGTTTGCCATTTGCCACCCGCTCCTTGTTTGTGCATGGCAGTTTGAATGGTCACCGGGGAAAGATTCCAAAAATTGAGTTCCGCTCGAGCAGTCGGACAGAACAAAAACAAAGCAAGAAATACTAAGGGTAGAGTAATTACACTCATAGGGCTCCTCTCGGGCGCGGTGGCACGTCTCAGCAAGCTTTCTCTGCGCCCGAGTTCGAGTCTCCATATCGTTATGGAGATTGGGTCGAAGTGTTTCATCACTTTCCTCCTGCCGCCGCCAAAGATGGCTACAACCTCCTGAAGATTCATCGCTTACATGTTTGGGTCGCCGTTCTAGGCTCTCCAGACAACTAAGAAATTCAGCCTTCCAAAGATAGTCGATGGCCGCTGGGATGGTTTCTCGCACTAGACTATTTATCTTGGGTTATTTTGATAACGGTAACCGATTATCTCGACGCAAGTATGTTAGTTTAAGTCTAGGATTTGTGAAAGCGGATTACGACGGTTGGCCACCAACTAGCTCACCGCTTGACCCCGCTTAAGGACGTGCGATATTTTTAGCGGCAAATCTTAGGCGCCTCACCGTCTATTAGTATCGAGGGACCTCACCGCCCGCGAGTAAGCGAGTCTGAAACATCGCAATTGCCCTGCTGAGTGGGATTGTTCGTTCTTTGCCGAGCAATGGGTTGGGTGGGTTGGTTCATTTCTGCCCTGGGATAGCGAGAAGCCATCTTGACTGTTGAGCGCGCTCAACAGTCCCGGCGTGGCTCCCAGAACCCTTCCACACTCCAGATATTTGTGCTCTGTGACTATGGGTTTTAACGCTTTCGACCCAGAGGGAATCGCTCTATGCCGTCTGACGTAACAGTCAACGACGTTATTCTGCAACCTTTCTTGATGGCGCAGGATTCTGCTGAGTCGCGGCGCCAGCTCATGATCCTATTGTCTGAACACGCGGAAGCGCGCATGAGGGGGATCATATTGGCCCGCCTCCGGTCCTACTTTAGTAGTCAAGAGCAGAGCGAGGATTTTGAGGATCTATTCAGCGAATCCAAAACGAGATTGCTCACCTACTTGTATGAGCTGAAGGAGGGCCTCAGGACTACTCCCTGCGAGGACTTTCGAGCTTACGTTGCGGCGATCGCTCACAATGCGTGCCATGACCATTTCCGCCAGATGTATCCAGCACGCACCCGACTTCTCAAGAAGATTCTCGATCTCCTTCAAGCCCACCCAAACTTCGCTTTGTGGAAATCCAAAGACCAAAACAAAGGCGAGTGGTTATGTGGGTTTCATTGCTGGCAGGGCCAAAGCACTTCATTTATTTCGACTGCCTGGGTACGTCGTTTCTATGAGAAGCCGGAAACGGTGATTGAAGCTCTGTCATCTGGTGATGACATTCAATCGTTGGGGACCGACGATCTCCTCGCGTCGATTTTCAAGGATATCGGGGAACCAATCAATCTAACCGATGTGATCAATGTTGTGTCCGATATCAGAGGCGTTAAGGACGCGCCGGTCGCCTCGCTCGACGCGAACGGGAGTAACCTGAGCTTGCGACTGCCAGATTCAAAGGTACGTGTCGATTCGGTACTCGAAATGCGCGAGCCCTTGATGCAAATCTGGCAGGGCTTGCGCGAGTTGCCCTGTGACCAATTCCGAGCCTACTTGCTATACGCACGCGATAGCTCAGGGGAAGACCTGATTAACCTATTAGTGGGAGCCGAGATCGCAACCGAAGAGGAGATAGCCTTGTTGTTGGGCATGACTCTCGACGAGTTTCGATATCTCAGATTGAACAGGTTGCCGCTCGATAACGAAACAATAAGTAAAGAGCTTGGGGTCACGCTCGAACGCGTTTACAAGCTTCGTTTCCGGGCTGGTAAGCGATTGAAATCGCTGCTAGATGAAATAAATTCGAAAAAGAAACGGCCGATGTAGGAAGAATTCCCCTTGGTCACCGTCTCATTAAGGAGAGAGGTACGTAGTCGATTGCGAAGCTCTCTGGCAGTTTGTATGGATACACACCTGTCAACTGAAGAGATAAGGAACTACCTCGGTCGCAAACTGTCGCAGCACGACTTCAACAGAGCGAGCGACCATGTGCACAGTTGCAGGGTTTGCTATCGGGACTTTCTTGCCGAACTACAAGAGCGGTTTCCTATTGAGATCGACCTTGATGAGCTTGCCGGGATGCAAGGCTGGCATCTTGAGGGCGAAGAGTTGGCGGCCTACGTTGAGGGCCGCATGGATGAGCTTAACTTTGAATGTGCTAGTTTGCACCTCGAGGAGTGCGGCTCGTGCAAGGAGAAAACATCAGCCGCTTTCGAATATCGGCTTGAGCATCCTCGCTTGAGTCCGATCCCACGGCGCAAGCAACCATCGACATGGAGCAGATACCTTCATGGCTTCCAGTCAATCTCCTCGTCTCGCTTGCAACTGGCCACCGCCGCTGCACTGCTACTTGGCTTGGCGCTCTTCATGTGGGCGCTACTGCAACCGACGTCCGAGAAACCTCAACTCGCGGGAACTCCATCGCCAGAGACGGTTTCCCCAGACCCTCCCAGACAACCCATAGTGCCGGTTCAACCGGCTCCAGGATCAGACATCGGAAAGAAGGTTGATGAGTCCACGCCAGATCATGGGTCTACCGGGGCACGTTCAGCGAAGGGTGAAGTCAGACGCCAAGAGGACGAACTTGACCGAGATCTCATTGCTAAGAATCTGACAATGCCGCTTGCCATCGAAATGCTTGATAGGACGCCTTCGATAGCGATCCGTGGAAATCAGACCTCGCTTCAATCCTTCGCGATCGTTCGCCCTTTCGCGACTGCGATCAGCAATGATCGTCCGAGATTCTCCTGGACCGCTTTGAATGGAGCCACGAGCTACAGAGTGTCGGTTTTCGACGCTAATCTCCACCTAATCGAAACAAGTAAGCCGCTTGACGAAACTCAGTCGATGATGCCGGATCATCTACAACCCGGAATCGTTTACACTTGGACGGTGACTGCGCTGAAGAATGGGCAAGAGATTGTAGCGCCGGCGCCACCTGCACGCGCTGAATTCAAGATACTTGGAAAGCCCGACTTGCATAAGCTGAATCGCCTGGTCGGCAAAACTACATCCCACGCAGCCCGTGGAGTTCTGTATGCAGAAGCCGGATTGCTGGACGATGCGGAGCAGGAGTTCCGAACCCATCTGAAGCTTCAACCAGCCGACAGGCGCGCGAAGCAATTACTTTTAATTGTCAGATCTTGGCGGCCGTAGAACCTCGCCCCCATTCGAATCCCACAAGCACGAAACCTACTCGGCATATTGGCTGCTTCCATAGCAGCGAGATCGACGGGCCGGTAATCGCTTCGCAAACATCACAAGAGGTAAGTCGGAACGCCTCGTTGAAATCCACAAGAAGTTCTATTCTTGCTATGTCGGGTTTGACATAGTACAATTCGTTGGTGTCGCCCACGCATAAGCCACTCGCGATACTGCATGGCGTCATTAAGACGCCCCCGATGAGTCAAAGGGCGCGTATCGAGGCTGGCTATTTGCTGAGGCTGTTACAACGCGGCGACCGGGTTGGTATGCCGCATTCCAGGCCGATGCCGGTAATTGGAGCTCGCTGTCACGAGTTGAGAATCATTGACGCGAATAAGATCTGGCGGATTATTTACCGAGTCGACCGTGACGCCGTTGTGATCGCCGATGTATTCGAGAAGAAAACGCAAAAAACGCCGAAGCAAGTTATTGATGCTTGCAAACGCCGGCTCAGAGATTACGACGCTGACTAAAAACATCTGAAGGGACTGGAAAAAGATGAAGGCATCGAAGCGAAAAAGACTTGAATCAAAGGGCTGGCGCCTGACCTCGGCTGAAGAATTCCTTGGCCTGACAAGAGAGGAAGTGGCACTCGTTGAAATGAAGCTCGCACTCGCCGACGCTGTTAAAGCGCATCGCGAGAAGGCTCATCTTTCGCAGATCGAGCTCGCAGCCCGGATGAAGTCAAGCCAATCGCGGGTTGCTAAGATCGAGGCAGGCGACCCGTCGGTATCTCTCGATTTATTGGTGCGCGCGGTTCTTTCGGCTGGTGCCACAAAGAAAGAGGTTGCCAGGGTGCTCGCAGCAACCGCGAGGTAAGTTATGACCGTTGTTTCCTCTTTTACGGCGCTGTCTAACCTCGAAGCCGGTTTATTATTCCTGAACTCAATCGTACTATAGACCGCCGTCACCGACGACGACGAATCCCGCCCAGTAATAAGGCTTCATCCTGTACCGCGGATCATTCATCATCAGCAAAGCAGCCTGCCGCCACGCCTCAGCTTTAGAAATCTTCTTTGCGCCTGAGCCGCCATCCACAACCTTCCTGTGAAAACTAAGCATCAATCTTGTTGTGGTTTCGGAGGGAACTTGCCATTGACTCGCAAGTGTCGTCGGTACGCCGGCCACAAAGAGAGCCCAAGTCATGCCGATCAAGCCTTCGCCGTTGCCGACACGACCCCTCGCGGTATCGCATGCTGAGAGCACGACCGTTTCAGCCTTGAGCTTCATTCTCATCAATTCCCAAGCTTCGAGTAGACCATCTTCATTCGAATCGCCAGCGGAGGCGAGCACTAGGTATGAATATAGTGGGTTGTGGTCATCGAGCACTGCATGAGTTGCGAAGTGAAGAACTCGGAATTTCGTCATCTCAGCTTTCACGGCGTCTTCGCGTGCAGCCGATCCGATGCGAACCAAGCTCGACTGCGAACCGTATACCTCCGCCGCGAGAGTTTGTACCTCTTTCTCCGTTTCAGGGAGGGATACGAAAGCCGCGCTCCTCAACGTCTGCGCCCGCGCCAGAGCCTCACCACCAAACGCGGGGTTTCCGACAGCGTAGAGCTGGGCAGTCTGAGTATCGGCTATTGACGAAGCGCCATTTTGTGGGCTTTTGCCAAGGGGCGTCGATTGTAAGCTATCAGACTTCTTTCTCATCTCCCGCAGAACCTGAAGGGATGGAGCATAGTACATCGCGTATAGCTCCAGCAGGTATTTATCACTTCTTGTTTGCAACGCCTGAAAGGGAAGATTCCACAGAGCGCCATCAGGAACGATGCAGATAGTGGTCTTGCCCTTTAGGTGTGGCTCCGCGGTTTTGACTAACAAGTCATAAAGCTCGGTACTAGTCTGGCGGAAGCCGGGATGATTCGTAGACAAACGGTTCCTAAAAGCCTCCACCAGTTTGGAAAGCTCATCTCTCTTGATCTTTATGACATAACCATTAACCGCCACTCTGGACTGACTTGCTGAGTCCTTCGTCAATACAAATAGAAAGGTTTGTTCGTCTGTTACAACGTATTCGAGAATCGCCGTCTGCCGATCCGATAAGAGTGGGGCCGCTTGTTCCGTCGAGAATGCAGGGAAGACGCCGCGTTTAACTTTCAATTCTGGGTGCGCTGCATAGACTTCCGTCTGAAATGCCTCGTATGCGTTGCGTGCATTTTGGAGCTTGCTCTTAAGCTGTGTAATTCGATTCATATCTGACGATTGAACCATCCTTTCGCTCCGCAGCCGCGCATTGATTGAAACAAGTTCGCTATAAAGTTTCCGTTCCTCAGCTTGTTCCTTCGCGTTCATTGATTCGTCGATACTTACTCTGCCCTTTTGTATTACATCCAGTAAGACACGAGCTTTGGCGCGCTCCGCAAAAGCAAGGGCTTCGGTCGCCTTGTCCTCGCTGATCAGGGAACTCACCATCGCGTGGTAAGGACTCACCCTATTCTCAAAGAATCGTTGGTAGGCTTGTTCGCCACCTGACACTTGGGATCGCAATTGCTCAATGGTCGAGATCGCCGCGAGGAAAGCTCTTTGAGCGAGATCGTGTTGTCTTTGGGCGGCGTGAGCCTTTCCCTTGGCAGTGAGGGCAAGATACTCAATTTCTGGGGAGTCAATTTGCTTGGCGAGAGCAACCGCACGGTCCGCGAACTCCACTGCGCGAGCGTAATCTCCTTTCGAGTTATAGAGCTCTCCCAGTTGCCAAAGAGCGCCGGCAATGTGTGGCTTATCTTTCGCTTCCTCAGCGGTCTTCAAACTCGTACTTAAGAACTCTAACGCCCGCTCATATTGACCTTGTAACCGATAAATAGATCCCAAGGCGGTTTGTGAATCAATGATCAGCCCGGTCGACTTGATTTGTTCGGCTATGGTCAAACTCTGAATCAAGTTTTGAAGAGCCTTATCAACGTGACCTTGTTCTCGCTCTGCGATGCCCAGGTCCACAAGAATCGTAGCAACACCCGTTTCGTCGCCTAACTCTTTCGCGATTTTCAAACTTCGATCTAAGCAGTCCGACATCTTGTCGAACTCGCCTTGTTCAGCGTACAGAATTCCGAGCCCGGTAAGCAGTTCCTGCAGCCTTCTCCTGTCATCTAATGGCCTCACTATTTCCATAGCAAGGTTATAAGACCGGAACGCTTGCGCGTAGTTGCCAATGACGCTGTACAGGTGCCCTATGTTCGCCAATGCGTCCGCTGACGAAGGTTTGTCATTCAATTCCGTGGAGAGAATGAGGGATTTTTGAAAACATTCCAGGGCCTGTGGGGAATTCCCTTGCCAACCGCTCGTAGCTCCGAGGGTCAGCAGGGCGCTTGCACTGCGCTGCTTGTCTGACAGCCTATCGGCAAGCTCGAGACTTCGCTGAGCATAATCTCTCGCCTTGTCGTAATCTTCAATCCATAAATAAATCTGTCCAGTTTTGTCGAGTACTTTCGCTAAGCGCGGTAGATCGTTGGTTTCCTCCGCCATCTGCTTCTCTATGCGATAAAGAAACAGCGACCTGGAAGAATCATTGGTTCGATACGCGTCTATTAAATTGTCCTTGAACCTCTGCCATAGTTTCTCAGTTATCAAGTTCGTGTTCGCGCGCAACAATGGCTTTGATTCGTCTTCTGATTTCACAGCCAGTAGCGCCTTCAACAGTGATTCTTCATCAGGAAACAGCGAAGGGTTGGAAGACTGTGCGAATGAGCTGACACAAGGTAGAAATAGGAACAGTAGGATATGTAGGACCGATCTCTTTCTATGAATCGAAGAGAGACCAATCCCCTGCCTGGTGTGGTCGTCCACGCCGCGTTGGTCAGAGGATTGGTCTATGCAGGGAAACAACGTATTCCCTCCTATTCCGCCAGAGCGATTCGTGTCCGTAAATTAGAATCCAGTTGGCGGTGGAGGTATTCCGGGCGGTCTTGGACGAGGACAACCTGGACATTGCGGGCTTCCGGTTTCCAAGGATCTCGGTTGCCCTTGCTCTGGCGCTGCTGTCTCCTGTGTCCCGACTTGCTCCGTTGCGGCCGGTATGCTCCTAAAAAACATGTAATCAAAAAGCAACCTCAACGAATCGGACCAGCCGAAACCGAGAAACAAGACCAAAGAAAGGGAAACAAGCACGCGTCGGTACCTGTTGAGTTTCATAAACAAGTCCTCCAATACTCCGTAGTTTCGATACGGCGTAGATTGTTAACAGCCATTCCCACATCTCACGCGGTGAATCAATAAGGCAAGAGCAAGGAGGCACAGCGTGGTGCCCCTCGTTAATAAGTAATCCGCCCGGTGGTGAGGACCATCATTTGAGCAGAAACTCTTTCATGAAAAGGACTGTTGCGTAGAACTGGAAATCGCGATTCTTTTTCCTGATAAAGCCGTGTCCTTCGTCATTCGCCATCAGATACCACACCGGGGTCCCGTTCTTCCTGACCGCGTTTACTATTTGTTCGGATTCGGTCGGCGGAACTAGCGTGTCATTCTTCCCCTGAACGATGAGCAGCGGCATCTTAATCTTTCGCACGTTGTTGAGTGGAGCGATCCTATTTAAGAACTCTCGCATTTTGGGATCTCTCTCATCTCCAAACTCAACGCGCTGCAGTTCTTTGACCCACTCATCTGAATTCTGTAAGTACGTCACAAGGTTTGAGGGACCCGCAGTCGAGTATGCCGCACGCACTCGATCACTATAGTTCACCGCAACAGCAAGGGCGAGATAACCGCCATAGCTTTCGCCAAATACCATGACGCGATCAGCATCGAGAGCCGGCTCCGTCTTGATCCAATCAAGAAGTGCCCCTATGTCTTTGTGCGCATCTTCTCGTTGATAGCCGTTGTCGAGCTTAAGAAATGTCTTCCCGTAGCCGGATGAGCCGCGCACATTAGGGTAAATGATGGCAACGCCTAACTCATTAAGGTAATAAAGCAATCGACCGCTGAAGCTCGGGCGAGTCTGCGTCTGAGGCCCGCCGTGAAGGCCGATTATCACAGGGCGCTTGCCTTTGAATTTCGCGTGCGGTCTGTACAGGAAACCGGAAATGGTTCGTCCGTCAAAGCTCTTCCATTTGATGAGTTGCGGTTCCGAGAGCGCGTCGGTGTCGATTCCACCCGTCTCACTGAACGTCCAGCGATCTAGTTTCCCGGTTTGTATATCGTATGAATATACGTCGGCTGGATAGCGAGGCGAGGTGTAGACAAAACCCAGTTCATGTCCATTCGGATGCCATTTCAGGCCAGCGACAACTCCAACCGGAAGCTCAGGTGTCTGTCGCTCCTTACAGGTTGCAGTATCGACAATGTGAAGGCGACCTATGCCGTCCTCGTTTGTAACGAACGCCAAGCTCTTGCCATCGGGTGAGAGATCAAATTCATCAACATCCGCCTTTATGTTGTCCGTCACCGGTTTGTATTGCCCGGTCTCAAGATCAATGTATCCGATTCGCTGATATTCAGAATCGCGGTCTGTTGTGACATAGACTCCCTTGCCGTCTTTGCTGAATTGAGCAAACCAATAAGCTGTCTGTTCATTTCCTCTCTTCGGCGTTATGAGCGACTTTCGCCCGGTTGTTACATCGATTATCCAGAGATTGTTTTCATTGGCAGAAATGTATTCGTAGACTAGTACCTTACGGTCATCCGGCGACCAGTCATAAGGAATCCAAAAGCCGCCCTCCAGTTGCACGAGGATGCGGTCACTCTTGGAATCGAGCGGATTCATGACATACAGGTCCATGTCCTTGGCGTTTCGCCGCGTCGACCCATAAACAAGCCATTCACCAGAGTGTGACCAGAGTGGCGATTCGTTTCTGGCTTTGCCCTCCGTTAACCGGGTAATCTTCGCGGTTGCCAGATCAAACCGATACAACTGATAGAACTCATCCCCATCCGTATCTTTGCTGAAAACGAAGCACTCACCCTTCTTCGGCTCATATGCCGCCTGGAAGACGGCATCGGTTAGAAAGGTGAGCTGAGTCCGCGCGCCGCCGGGAAATTTGACTTGATGGATTTGCGGTGTGTCGCCGAATTGCGTGCTGATCAACATCTCGTGCTTCAGCGGGTGCCAGCTTAGCAGCGATGCATAGCGAGAGTTGTTGTATCGATTGACTTCCTGCGCAAGGGAGGCTGGTATCTTCGGGATGCCATCGACCTTTAGATTGTCGCCTGGAACGATTTCACTATTGCTGGCGCTTTGCGCGAGGCCTGAAGTTGCCGCCAGCACGAGAATACTCAAAATCCACGCAAGTCTGATCATCTCGCTACTACTCCGCAAACGAGTTCTCGTCCGAACTTCCTCCCACGCGTAATAAAGACGGTGACCAATCGCATTTCTTCCAGCCTCAAAAAGATTTTTTCTTCTTTCCGTTCTTTCCGGGCTCTACCAGCACGCAACCTGCTCCAAAGCGGGCGTTGCCGCATGGAAATAATGCGAGCAGAGGATGAAGTATGGCAAATAGTTACTTGCCTTGGCAGGTAGACTCCGTGACCACGCCCCCCCATGCTCCTTTTGATCACCTATCGGACTACTTTTGTTCCAATTGATCGTGTCTGCATTTTACGGCGCCTTCCCGACCATCCTTTTCGATGACCTTGAAGCCTTGGCCTTTGCAGTCAGGACAATTGCTTATATCGGATCGTTCCGGCTTGGGATTGAGAAAAGACTCTACGAGGGCATCGGCTTCGCCGGTTCGATGGATCGTTGTTGCGAAACCTCCAGGGTTGGTAATTCCTTGGCCCGATTTCTGAAGGTGGTTTGCATATCGACGACATTCCTCCAGGGTGAATCTCGATGCCACCCCCACACACGCCTGTGTTTGTGTGTTTTCTTCATGGGTTGTTACTTCTTTATATTCTATACTGCGCGCAGATTCTGCAGGGCTTGCAGTTCTTGCTTGGCTTGCAGAAATTGCAAGGCTTGCGGTTTTTGCTAAGGCCGGAGCGGGAGTAACCCAGTATTCTATACCCTGCTCTTTTCCTTTCCCCGTGATCGCCGCTCCCTTTCGAATGAGGCCCTTGCTCTCCAGCAAACTTACGGCATCTGCTGTGCTCCTCGGACTCAGGTTCGAGCGCCGTGCAAGTTTCGGGAGGCTTATCAAACAGTTAGGCCATCCTCTGCCCCACGCTAATCTGTACAGCTGGATATGAACGATCTGCTCTTTTGGTGAGAGCTGACAATAGAGATGATCAACGACTTGATGATGTAACTTCGTGAAGCCCGCAGTTTCTGGCAGCAAATCCATCAGGCTTGTCGAAGTACGCTGCGTCGGGAGGCGTGCATCATTTGCATGCCTAGCAGGATTTGCAAGGCTAGCATTTTGCAGCCCTAACGTATCGGTTCTTGCAAGCCTTGCAGAATCTGCAAGACTTGCGGGGTCTGGATGTCTTACATCATCCGCTTGGCTTGTTGAGCTTACCTGGTTTAACTTCACCGCTTCATCTGGAGCATCCGGCGAGGAAGGAAAGCGGCTTGATTTGTGAGCTTCTGGGCTTTCGTTTGGCTGAGGTCGTATGAGCTGCTCATGAGGCAGTCGCAGTAGTGGCGGGACAGAGAGACCAAGCTTCTTGGGCTGTGGCGTTCGGAGCGATGTTAGTTCCTTCTTCTGTTTTCGTTCTGGCATTCGCAGGCTCACTTCACAGCGGTGAGTTTGTTCCTGGTCATCTCGAGACGGTCCAGTATTTCATCCGTCAAGCTCCAGAGCTGATCTGCCGCGCGGTGCTTCTCGGCGTACATAACGGCCGGCAGCTTTTGTGACGGTGCTTCAGCGATTTTCGAGTAATCGTGCAGATTGGTATCGAACACATGACTTACCAAAGCGATTGCCGCCTCGACCGCAGCACGAGACTCCGCCGATAAGTTACGCTGTGGTTTGTAGAGATTGATGACGGCGCCAAGCATACCAAGGTCCGAGTTAACGTTCTTTCGTACCTGCTCGATCGTGTAGGCTAGGTCGGCCAGGCCCTGGAGTCCCATTGCATCGGCCGCGCAGGGAACTAACACGCACTGGGCTGAGTAGAGAGCGGCAGTGAGCAGCTTGCCGAGCTGCGGTGGACAATCGATGAACACAAGATCGTAACCGGACGCGTGCTCGCGAACCTGCTTAGTTAGGCGATGGGCAAGATAATCCGGCTGCATCTCGAATCTTGCGAGACGTATATCTGCCGGCACCAGGTCGAGGTTAGTAAGCGGACTCTCGACAATCGCATCATCGAGATCTCGGGGTTCCAGCTTCGCGCCCGCTTGCGCTTCCGGTTCAATCAGGACATGAGAGAGCGTGATGTTGTAGATGTCTGGTTCAACCCAACTCGCAGTCAGATTCGCCTGTGGATCGCTATCGATGACCAGGGTCTGATAGCCTCGAAGTGCACAGCAAGCCGACAACTCCCTAGTAACCGTTGTCTTACCAACGCCGCCTTTCTGATTGGCGACCGCAATGACTTTCATCGTTCCTACCTCTTATGTCTTCAGGCACCACGAGTCTCGCCCAGAGTCAGTCTTGAGCGCAGCAACGTTACCGTCGAAAGACTCGAAGCGGTCTCGCAGACCGGCACACCAAGTCAGACTAGCGGTCCCCTGACAGCGCGCCACTTCCGAGTTCCTACGACGACAACAGTGAACAGACTTAATTCACTGGCTATCTTGATCTGTGGGCGCTGCTGCTTTCGCCGTTCAGAAACTCTTCAACGGCCTTCAGACTGAACAGAACTCGGCGGCCTATGCGAACGGGTTTTAGCCTTCGCGATCGGACCAGCTTCCACAATGTTGTACGTGAGATTTGAAGTGCTTCGCAGACTTCAGGAACTGAGTAGGTGAGCTTTGGAACGTTCGTAGCCATAAGAAAAGTCCTTTCGAATGTGATTGAACTCTTCGTATGGAAGGTAGTGCGCAGATCTTATTGTTACTTCCTCGTCTGCGCTTGTATCAGCACGTTAGCACAGACACTCAAAGGCCATCAAGAACAATTCCAAAAGAATTTTTCCGTCACGGCCAATAGCAATTGAATGAGTGACTGAATGAGTGACCAATAAGAAAAGGCCGCTGCGCAAGCGACCTAATCCCTTGATTCTATGGAGCCAGCGAAGGGACTCGAACCCTTGACCTCCGGTTTACGAAACCGATGCTCTACCAACTGAGCTACGCTGGCCTGCGGTGGCAATAACGCAAACTTGACCATACCCAACGCTACTGAGGACTGTCAAGTTTTAGCTCCGGCAAAAGCTTCTCACCTGACTCAACTCCGCGTTCACCGCCCAAGCGATTGCCTTGCGTTCAACTTTAGCCTCATCGATTCGTCCCGAGACCGAGATTAGGCGTCTCAGGAAGATAGAATTTCGCCTCTCTCTAGATTCTTTCGTGAGGCAACGAATCGATTTCAGTTAGATTTTTCGTGAGTCAATGCGACAGATTGACCAGCAATGAAGCCTCCTTTAGAATGGCTTCTCCTTATCGGGGCGTAGCACAGCCTGGTAGTGCGCTCGGTTTGGGACCGAGAGGTCGTTGGTTCGAATCCAATCGCCCCGACCAGAATCGCAAGAGGCAAGGGTGAAGGAAAGTGAGACCGATCTTACCTTTGCTCTTGGCCTTTTGCATTTTGCGCCCGTAGCTCAGCCGGATAGAGCACCTGCCTTCTAAGCAGGGGGTCGCAGGTTCGAGTCCTGCCGGGCGTACATCTAATGTCAGTATGTTACTGCCCATCTTCTAAATCCTCAAGAATTCAGGCGGTGCCTCAAAATTAAAGAGCGGCCTGACTCGCTTGGGCGAGTTCTGTCGAGTTGTTCCCGTATTTTCGGAATGTGTTTTCGATTCTCGAATCCCTTGAAAAAGCTATTCCTGGCGCACGATTTTGAGATAGTACACGCCTACATCCTTCAGTTCACCTAAGTCGGAATTGCCGCTGACTCGAAAATAGTGATAGCCACGATGCAGAATTCGGCTGGGCAAGTTCACGAGTATTTGCTTCTCCCCTTTCACGTCAGCGGGCTTAAGATGCCGCAATGCAAAGATGGTATTACCTTCCTCGGTTTCCTTTCTGACTTGATACTCTGCAAAGTCGTCGGGCGGCAACCCAAAACTAATTTGGACTACATCGGCATTGGCAGATACCGCATAGCCCTGTGCGCTGCTGGTTCCCCTAACGATACCCGGTTGCAACGGTCCGATGGTATTAGATATGTCCTGGCGCGGTTCTTCGGGAGGATTTAACTTGGCTAACTCGCGTTCCAAAGCAGCCGTGTTCCGGTGCGCTTGCCACTCCTGTCTTAGAAGCAGTGAGCCGCCAGTGGCAAGCACGACCAACAACGCTATTGCGGTAGTCCACAAAAGACGCTGGCGCCTTCGCAAGAACCCTTCGTAAAGACTCGGGTGTTCCTTGTGATGCTCGAAGTTGTTCGTGAGACTTGAAAGGCTTTACGTACTTCGGGGATGGAGCATATGAGTTTTGGCACGTTGGCCATTGAGTAAATACGGGAGGCGCGATGGTGGTGATGAGTCTCGGGTGGCGTATTACGGCGAGTCGCTCTCCAGCATTGGGCTGGTCCGCCGCGCTGATTGCGGAGAGTGATTAGTCGAAGCCGAGAACTTCTTTCGACCGGCGGGGAGTGTCTTTACCTATTTTCTCATTCAAGGCGTGCCCCAGGCACTAATCCAATATTGGACTTCAATCGCGTGAAACAACTGTATGTGTTTTTCCTGGATTATCCATCGTGAAGGCGCAAATCAGGCATAGTTCGCGGTAAGCCGAGCCGTCTCATCCCAGTTTCTGTAAAGAGGGGAAGTATTCCTCAACTCCGTGTTCGCCTCAGTTGCCTGCTTCTGCACCATCGCAATATGCCTGCAAATCTTATTGTCGCAGGCTTGTTCGAATTTGGTTGTGATAGACGACATTATAAGCGAGTGGTGTTGCGCAATGGTGCGCGCCATCTGCTCGAGCAGGCCCTTAGCCGACTCGCTCAACTCTTCGTGCTCGAGGATTGTTCGAAATGCGAATAGATTTTCAAAGTGAAGCTCGGCCATTTGCAGGAGAACACTTGGCGAAGCCTGCTTCTGTTCAATCATTCTCCTCCTCAACTCATTTACTGCCAGGAATGCGTGTATGCCTATTATCACCCCACGCAGATGGCGCGGGTCGGGCCGATAGGGTGAGACATACACTTGTCTCAAGTCTTGCCATGATTTGAAGTGTGATGCGTCGGCAAAAAGAAACAGCCGCTGATGCTGGGTCTCGTGAATCATGTCTTCGGCGTGAAGGAAGTGATTTTCCACCCTGGATAGGAATACAGGCGAGCTGGATTCATATGAAGATGACAGACGAATGTTGTCTGGCGGAGTGCCCACATCAACAAAAGCGGGGATGAGGGTTTCCGCCCATTCGAGCGCCTCCGGCCACATGTCACTAAGCACTCCTTCAGCCTGGCGAACACTCCGAACTACAGGAATAGGATTGTAACCTTCCATGGCGGTCACTTCATGTTCGCCGACAATCCGGTATATCGGGCTTCCGAAAATGGCGTTCTCATCAAAGACCGGAAAACTCTTAGTCTGTGACTCCAGCGGGGTCAGCTTGAAGTGGGGGTTATCCCGGACGGGAATCGTGACCGTGAACTCGACTTCATCCTCGCCAATAATCCGCACTAACGCCTCACTCGGCGAGCACGTCCACTCAACCTTCCTTTTCTGAAAATGCTTCTTGTGAATGCACAGCTTCATGCCGTGCGACAACCCGTATATGCAGCCGTCCTCATCTATCTGAGTCACGTATCTAGCTGAGCAGTCTCTCGGCGCATCACTCAGCAATCTCTCAAACAACAAGAGGGCGCCGAAGTTACTTATCAGATGATCTGTATGATCTGAGTCCTGGAGTTCGTCAGGATAAAGCAGGCGAGCCAGGCAAAACGGCAAGGGCCAACGGTCGAGTATCCGCCAGAACCGATTGGGGTCTTGCTTCGAGATAGAGACTATCTCCCCGAGGTAATGGATAACTTCGGTGGTTCGCCCATTCAACCGCTCAGTCAGTTCAGAGGCTTTAACCTTGGCCAACGTATCCTTGAGAATCTGAAGTCTCTGAACCCGCACCATTCTGTGAAGCAGATCCCTGTCTTCTGTAGACAATCGTGTGAACCCAAAAGAGAATAATTTTTTCATGGCTCCTCCGCATTCCTTATCGAGATGAACAAAGTAATACCGCCGCCGGTCCTTCGGAGTTAAGGCTGACGAAGCGGATGCACAGCGGATAATTAACGCATCTTTCTTATCACGCGCCGACGCGGCTTCAGCGGTGTCGAAGCAATGTCGTTGAAGGCGTTGCGGTCATGACCAGTCCAACTTGGGGTGCATACTGTGCCACTGAGTCGCGCGTTCAAATGCCAGTGCTACGCGAAGTGCCGCCGCCTCATCGTACAGGCCGCCGGTAAACATTATCGAGCGCGGCAGGCCCTCGTTGAATCCACAGGGCATACACACGGCCGGATGCCCGGTTAAGTTTGTCGCCAGAAGGCTCGCGCTACTGGGCGCGGGCGACACAAATACATCCCAGTTCGACATCAACGTCTCCATCTTGTGCATGAGCAGCGTACGAACGCGCTGTGCTCTGAAGTACTCAATTGCGGGTATGAAGCGCGAGGTGCGGAATGTGTTTGGCCAATCGGTACGCCCCTGGCCAGAGAGATAATTGATGTCTTCGCTGCGTGTCAGATCATCAAACGCCGCAGCCGACTCGGCACTCAGTATTATCATCGAACTGGCAGCGGAGCACTTCGGAAGCTGTATAGGTTCGAGGCGCGCGCCAATCCTGGACAACACCTCGAGGGCCTCGACATAAATCTTTTTGAGCTTACCGGTGCGGAGCTCAAACTCTTCTTTCAGATAACCGACGCGCATCTTTTCGATGCCGGTATCAGCCGTCCAGTTGAAGGGTACGTCTTCAACAGCCAGGTCGCGTCCGTCCGGGCCGCGGATGGCTGCGAGTACCGCAGCGCAGTCTTCGACCCCGCGAGTTATCGGCCCGATTTTGTCCATCGTGAAACTCAAACACATCGCGCCGTAACGGCTCACCCGGCCAAACGTTGGGCGCAGGCCCACCACACCACATCTTGAGGAAGGCGATATTATTGAGCCCAATGTTTCAGTCCCAACCGAAAAGCCTACGAGTCCGGCAGCCGTCGCCGCCGCCGGTCCGGCTGAGGAACCGCCTGATCCCTCCTCGCTTTCGTCAACCTGCCAGGGATTCCGGGTGACGCCTCCGAACCAGCGTGCTCCCATGGCAAGCTCGCCCATCGACAGCTTGGCCACAAGCACCGCACCGGCATCGCGCAATCGCTCGACGACTGCGGCATCATAATCGATCACCCGGTTTCGATATACTTCGGCTCCCCAGGTCGTGGGGATTCCTTTAGTCGCGAACAGATCCTTGGCTCCCCACGGGATTCCATGAAGCGGCCCGCGATAGTTGCCTTTGCGTATCTCTCGCTCCGCCGCTTCGGCCTGTTGCAGCGCAAGCTCCTCGGTGAGCGTCACGGTGCAATTGAGTCTGGGCCCGTATCTCTTGAGCCGCGACAGATACATCCTCGTCAACTCGACGGGCGAAACACGCCGCGCGCGGATCAGTTTTGCAAGATCTGAAATGGTGAGGAACGCCAGTTGTTCAATCGAGTTGAACGCCGGAAGCTCTCCCTTGTTCTGCGGGAACTTCGTTGGCTGAATTTTGCGTTGCTTTTCCGGAACAGCAGGGCGAAACGCAAAGGGTGTATCCGTATCAAGTGGTATTTCGATCTTGCGCAGGGTCTCATAATTTGCGCGGTTGCGGTTGACCTCCGCCAGCGCCATTGTCTCCTGTGCCTCCGTTAGCTCTATGCCGATTAGCTCCTGCGCGGCGTGCAACGCTTCTTTCGATACCTGCTGCGCAGCGCCGCGTTGAGCCTGCTCTGCGCATACGGAAGGGATTTCAACAGAGACGGCCGCGAGGGTGGCCGCGCCGGCGCCCGGGATCAGCTTTAGGAATTTACGTCGATCGAGCACGGGGCTACGGACCTCGGCGCCGACAAATCCGGGCCTATCTTTATTCATGATCGCCTCTTCGGATATATGAAACGGAAGGGGTAAAGATCTATCTCGGAAGCCTGCATTGAATCCGCGAGGGCTCAACCAGGCTTTCTCAGCAGCGGTTGGGGCCTCGCGGAGATGGGTGATTACTCGGATCTAAGTGCCACGAGCGGGTCGACCTTGGTTGCTCGCCGGGCTGGGATATAGCTCGCCAACAACGCTACCACCATCAGCAGGAACGGGACGCTTAGGAAAATCACTACGTCCGTCGGCCTGACGCCAAAGAGCAGAGTGGCAAGAAAGCGCGTCACGCCGACCGCGGCGACGGCCCCCAACACTATGCCCAGCAATGCGAGAGTCATGCCCCGCTTCATCGTCAGCTTCAACACATCTGCGGGCGTTGCCCCGAGCGCCATGCGGATCCCGTTTTCATGAGTGCGCTCAACTACTGAAAGCGAAATCAGGCTGTATATGCCTATCGCGCCCAGGAAAAGCGCCACCACGGAGAATGCGGAGAAGAGCCAGGTCGTCGAATTGCTCGTGGAGATGGATGCTTCAATTACATCTTTCATCGTGCGCACCTCGCTCACGGGCACATCCGAGTTCAAGCTGGCAACCGCATTGGTCAGTTGTCGTCCTATCGACGGGTGCTCTCCTCTGGTTTGAAGCAGCAGATGCATCTGTATGGGGAAGCCCTGCCGCTTAACGACCGCCTGGGTGAATGGCATGTAAATCTCGCCGCTGAGGTATTCCGGTCTGTTATGGTCCAGGCCATATAACTTGGCATCGGCTGCCACTCCCACAACCATGCGCCAATCCTTCTCCCAAACCAGCTTGATGCGCTTGCCGAGAGGGTCAGCGCCGGGCCAGAAGCGTTGAGCCGTCGCTGCGCTCACCAGTACTACGCCCTGCGTGTCCTGGCGATCGTCTTCCGTAAGAGCCCGTCCCGCCAAAATCGGGATTCCCATGAGCTGGTTAAAATCTGGAGTGATCACTCCGGCCCGGGCGAGGAGGTATTTGGTCTCTCCTTCAACAGGATTGTAGCCTTCCACAGTAAGGGGGATTACTGGATAGTCGTTGGAGAAAGGGAGAGAATTGGTAGCCGCAACCGTTTCAACGCCCGGGAGCGCCTTCATCTTGTGAATCAACTCATCGTAGAAGGACAGGCACGGCGTCCTTTCCTTACAGAAACCCTTATCCGGTGAGACCTGGACGGTATAAATGTTTTCCGAGCGGAAGCCAGGGTCAGTCTTCGCCAGTAGCCACAGGCTCTTTATCAGCAGCCCGGCGCCTATCGTCAACACTACAGCGAGCCCCATTTCAAGCACGACCAGTACATTGTATGCGCGGCCACCGCCCGCTCCCGACGATCGCCGGCCGCCCGAGTTAAGAGCTTTCGTAAGGTTCACATTGGAAGCCTTGAGCGCAGGTACGAGACCGAACAACAAGCCGGTCAGGATGGCGAGGGCCGCCGTGAATGCAAGGACCCGCAAATCAACCGTCACCTCCTGGATCCGAGGCGTATTAGCGGGAAGAAAAACCCTGAGCAGCACGAGTCCCTCGGTGCCCAGGAAAACGCCAAGCGCCCCGCCGCACAACGCCAGCACGACATTCTCCGTCAGGAGTTGGCGGATGATCCTCCAACGGCCGGCCCCCAGTGCTACTCGTACGGCTACTTCCTTCTGCCTGGAGGCCGACCGGGCTAGCAGCAAATTGGCTACGTTGGCGCAGGCCATCAACAAAACAAGAGCTACCGCGCCAAGGAAAATTAATATGGTGCCACGCACATTGCTTACGATGTCTTGTCGCAATGGAACGACGGTGGAGTTCTTGTTCCAGTTTGGCGCTCTGGCGAACGGCATTTGTGCGACGATACCCGGAAGCAATCCCTGAATCTCTTGCCGCGCCTGCTCATGGCTCGCCGAGGGATTCAGCCTGCCGATCAGCGGCATCTCGGCCCCCCAATACTCGTTCACGGTTTGAAAGTACAGCTTTAAAGGCACCCAGAGTTTGGTCTCAGGTATCGGGTAGCTGAAGTCTTCAGGCATAACGCCGATTACCTGACGACTCTCGCCTTCCAGAGTAATCCACTTGCCGATAATGCCGGAGTCGCCGTCGAACTGGTTCTGCCATAAAGCGTGGCTCAGGATCACTATGTTATCTTTACCGGCTGTGTCATCTCCGGTCTGGAAGACTCGCCCTCGCTCGGGGTTGACGCCCAGCACGGAAAACCAGTTCGCCGAAACCATTGTCCCGCTCAGCCGCGTCGGGCGTTGTCCCGGTTGAATGAGGTTGAATTCCTCACCCGGCCACATCGCCGCAACTTCCAGGGTTTTGACTTGGTCCCGCAAGATTACTACAGCTCCCTTGGGGTAGTATTCGGTTACGCGAACGAGATGGTCAGGATCCGCGTAAGGTAAAGGACGAAGAAGAATCCCGTTCACAAGACTGAAGATGGCGGTGTTAGCGCCAATCCCCACACCCAACGTTACGATCACAACAAGCGTAAAACTTAGATTCTTCGCGAGCAGGCGAAGGGCGTAGCGAAGGTCCTGGATTAGATTCTGAAAGTAGTTTGTTTCGCTCATAGCGGACATTAACCTCCTCATTCAGCAACGTCGAAGTTCAATCTACGTCAGTGCGTGGCCAGCGGCGCGAAAGAGTTGCACAGAAGAGTTGCACAGACCAGACGATTGATTGCGGCATCCTGATTCACGACCACCTATGCAATCGGCAATCAGGATAGATTTCCAGCTACACCCGGTTCCTGATCCCGGCAGCCTGGGTCTCGACCTTGACGCCGTTCTTCACCTGAATGCCAAGCTCCTCCTCGGGAATTATGTAAGTAATAGTCCCGCCCATCATTTCATCGGACGTGTTGAATCCAAAGCGAACCTCTCTCGTTGGGTCCGGGTTATAGCGGTTACGCATGCTGTTATCCCAAACCGCGGTGAATTCCGCAACGGTTCCTTTGGGCACGGCTAACGGTTTCGCCAGCGTGTAGCTCTGCTGCCAGTTGAAGTAGAACTGCGGCAACTCGAAGACGGTCTCAGTTCTGCCGTCCGGGTATATCAGACGAATCGTGAACGACTTTCCGCGCAGGTGCATGTGGCAGGCAAAGTTCGAGACGAGTGCATCGGTCTTGAACTTCTTGTAATCCGTCAACTGATAGTGTTCTTCTCCTGCGGGGATCACTATATTGGCCTTCGCGCCATACACAAAGCGAATCATCTTATTGACGACATTATTCGCGTAATAGACGCCAAGCGATGTTTGGTCAACAACATTCTCTTTCGTCGTGGGAGCATAATGAACCTGGACACCGAGCCGCAAGCCCTTCTTTATGAGCATCGCCGACCCATCCTTGAAGAATTTCGGCAGGCTGCCGGGGTTCGAGAACAGGATGGCCTCCGCTCCCATTACTGACGCTCCCACACCTTCAACGCGGCTGTCAGGACCTGCCTTAAAACTATCCGGCAGCAGGTATACAACCATGTGGTGAACTGCCGACTTATTCCCGGGATGGACTTCCATGCCTCTGATCCAAGTGTCCTGTTCGAACGCGTGGTCAAAGACAAACAGTTGAAAGTCATCCTTGCCGTCATTCTTCACCGTGTAGGGCTTGCGCGGTGTCAGCACCAGGTCAGGCTTCTGTTGATGATTATAAGCAACCCGATCTCTACTGGCCGGACGGTCGGACGGGTTTCCTCTCGGGGCTCCTGAATCTACCCATCGAACAATGGTATCGATTTCGTTTTTGGTCAGCCTCGTATCGTTCTCGTAGTATCCAACCGGGCCTGCCGCATAGAAGGGCGGCATTGCGTGGGTGATGACCTTTTCTTTTATCGCCCGAGCCCAGGGCCGCGCTTCTCCATAAGTGGCCAGCGACATCGGCGCGGAGCCGCCAGCCTGGTGACACGCGACACACCTACTTTGAAAGACCGAAGCCACGTCTCGTTCGAATGTCACTTCCGGCTCGGTTCCGCTGTTCGCGCTTGCGCCTGAGAGGATCACAAAGGCGCCTGTCATAACCAGCAGCAACACAACTATTTTCTTCATGACGACTCCTCATCATCGCGGCATGTTCCCGCGCGATGTGATCATTCCCAACGAAAGAATTTGACCGAAATTGCGGCGGCCAGCAGGGAGAAGACTCCCATCATAGCCAGATTTACGAGATTCCCTTCGGGGCCACCTGAAAAAACCTGTCTCAAGCCCGAAACGTAGTAAGTCGCAGGCAAAGCCATTGCGATTTTTTGTATCCAGCCTGGCATCGCCTCGTAAGGAAGGGTCGAGCCGCTAAGAAAAATCATGGGCATGAATATTACTTGTGTCAGGGCGGTTGCCTGATGTCCCGATCGAGCCACGCTGGCAATGACAAATGCCACCGTGCAGAACATGAAAGTACCCGCGCCGAACACCAGCACGAATCCAGCGATATTGCTCGGCAGGATCACTTTATAAACGACCTTCGCGACTATCAGCAGCAACAACGTGGTGAGGGTCGTAATGAAAACCTGTGAAAGGCATATCCCCAGAAGTATCTTCCACAATGGGACAGGAGTGACCTTGTATCGCCTCAATATTTTCTGTTCGCGCAGCGCGACTATGTTCAGCCCGACTCCGTACAAACCGCCGGTCATCGAGTTAATGCAGATCACTCCGGAAAGCATAGCGGTGTAGTCCTCGGGAGAGTTTCCGAAGACCGAGCAGAACAGCACCAGCAGCATGGTGGGGAACACATAGTCCCAGAAGGCCGAAGACGGTTCCCTCATCACGACCTTTGTATGGATCGCGGCTTCTTTGAAAATTACGCTCATTTGATCCTCTTTCCCGTCAGCTCCACGAATGCGTCTTCAAGAGTGGCACGGGCTACTTGCAGATCAATCAATTCGTTGTCTTGCGCCTCGATGTAATTGACCAGATCGGCCACGGTCCGCCCGGTGTTTTCGGCTTCCAGAACGTAGCACGCATCACCGTTGATGGATGTTTCCAGCAGCTTTATGCCTTTGATCGGGCCGAGGTCCAGCGGCCTCATTGCGGTCAACCTGATGCGAGCGCTGCGGCCACGTACGCGCGAGACCATATTCGAGGGCGAATCCAGCGCGATGATTTCCCCCGCTTCCATGACGCACACTCGGTCACACAGCTTTTCCGCCTCTTCGATATAATGAGTGGTCAACAGGACGGTTTTTCCCGCTTGCTTGATCTCACCTATGATGTGCCATAGCTGCCTTCTGATGGAAGGGTCAAGCCCGGTTGTCGGCTCGTCCATGAAGACTATTTCGGGGTCGTTGATGAGCGCCAGGGCCAGCGCGAGCCTTTGCAACTGCCCGCCCGACAGGTGCTTCACAAAGCTGTCGCGCTTCTCGCTCAGAGCAACGTCCGTGAGCAACTGTTCCAAGTCGGCCTTCCTGGTGTAGTAGCTTTGAAACTGCTTCAGCACCTCTATCACCTTCAGCCTGCCGTAGAACGTAGGCCGCTGAAGTTGTACGCCTATGCGTTCCTTAATGGACTTCAGGCTTCGAGTGGGATCAAACCCAAGAACACTTACTTCTCCCTTGTCGGGCTCGCGCAAGCCCTCGAGTATCTCAATGAGAGTGGTCTTGCCGGCTCCATTGCGCCCTAAGACGCCGAATACCTCGCCGCGGCTCACCTCGAGATCAACCCGCGACAGCGCAGCCAGGCCTTTATAAGACTTGCACAGGCCATTGATTTGCACAGCTAGTCCGTTAGCAGCCAAGATTCAACCTCGCTTTTTCGCAAAAAATAAACTGAGAATGCGGTATCCGTCGGAAAGAGGCAAAATCGGATTCAGGTTTATCAGCAGGATCTTCACCCAGATGAGGCTCACTGCATAGGCGATCATGCCTCTTAGTGACTCGTCTACAAGGCCGAAATACCAGATCCACACCAGCAGGCTGACAAGTATCAGATCGAATAGTGAGCCTGACAGAAGGATAATCGCTACGCTCTTTTTCGGAGCGTTCCGAGCTAACAGAATCTTGCAGTAGAACGAAGGGATGTAGTACTGCATGTGGAAGCCGACTTCGGGCACGTCGTAGCCGAAATACGTTGCGGCAAGTCCATGAAGCAACTCGTGGCCGAACGATGAAGCATAGATAAAGAGCACCACAAACGGTCCATAGGCGGGGAACCTAAATGATCTCAATACCCATAACTCCGGGAAGTGCGCGATGCTGATAATGGTTGGCCCCAGTAATAACGCTCCACCAAAAACCAGCAACGCAAGTCTCGAGCGGTGCCACAGGCGGACCAAAAGTCCGAGGAGTTCGGTTGGATCGAAAAAACTCACTCGCGAGGCGAACAATCCCGAAGACACGACCCGGCTCCAAGCCGAGTCGTCCACCGCCTCTATCAAGTTCAGACTTACGCCCTTCTGAATAAGGGCATTGAGCTTGTCGTATGAGATGTGGATGCCCAACTCCGTACGCAACTTGTAACCAACCTCCTCTACATTCGTAGGCTCGCCCAGTTGTGTCAGAACAAGGTATTCGCTTTCTCCGATCCGATAGGTGCTGTGGTTGGCCGTATCGAACACGAGATACTTGTTATCCTGCGGTGTGAATCTTAGCCCTGATTTCAGTTTCAAGTTAATCACAAACATCTCTCCGTTTCCGCCGCGACTGCATTGAAAGGCTGGCGGGAAAACATCGTGCGGCAATCTACGCGCCCTCCGCCTTTTGTTCCATGCGCCCGATCGTGGCGGTATACAACGTCATTTCGTTGACTCCGTCGATGCCCAGCATTTCATCGATGTCATCGTCGTAGAAACCGCCGAGCATCAAACATCCAAGGTCGAGCGCGAACGAGGCGAGACATAAGTTTTGCCCCAGATGCCCGGCTTCCAGCGTCATAAAACGATAGGCCCGCTCTCCGTACTTGATGAAGCTGCGCCTGATCCTGCCGGCGATAACGAACGTGGCGGCGACGCCTTTGAACATTTCTTCGTAAAAGGTCGCTTGTCCGAAGCGGGCGTTGAACTGACCCGGGCGGACCAGCTCCAGCGAATGCGCTTCAACGTTGTAATGGTATATGCCCGGCGCCAGCCCGCTCACATTAAAAGCTGCAACGTACAGTTCCAGCGGGTACAATGCACCGCCCGAAGGCACAGCGCGCAGCTTCTGCTCAACGCCCGGCTTTAGAACCGTTTTCGCCGTTACGGCGTAGGAGTTGAAGATGATGCTCGCGAGGTTCTGCAAAGATACCGACCCGCCCCCGAACTTTCTAATGGACCGTCTCCTCAACACGAGGCTTCTCATGCTCTTCGATAAGGGCGTGTCCTCAAATGTAAGCGGCAGGGAAGTTGATTCCGAGGTGGGATAGGTTTTGTAGGACCGGGAATAGAGCTTCAAGAAGAAATCCTTATCCGCGAGCTCGCGCATGTGCCGGGTAAAGGACATGAAACTTTCATGGCTCAGCTTCGAAGCCTCGTGGTATAGCTCCGAAAGGGTATGAATCGGTTCTTCGTAAGCTATCCGGTTAGGATCTTTTCGACTTACGCGTTCGAATATGTTCATGAGCGTGTTGCTCCTCTTATTCTTAAGGCAATGGATGCGGGAAGGGGTTTAAGTCTTCTTCCCGAGTAAGCTCATCGCTGATCCCGAGAGCCTGCCGCATCCGGTAAAGCCTCGGACATCCCAGATAGGGGTATCGATGATCGCCATGTAATTGCTGCAACCCGGGTATCAGCACGCGCACGACTTTCAAGCCGACATCCTCGATGTCCGGCGTGGTCAAGTCTTTGACGATCACGTCCAGGCCATGCCTGGCAAGCAGTTTCAGGTAGACTTCTATGTCGCCGAGCACCGAACCGGTCGACAAGTCAGGCACTTCGCTCAGCTTTTTCACCGGCTTGGATTTCGTAATGAAATCAAGCGCATCGTGATGCTGAGGAGCCCTTGTGTAGAAGGACGCATGGTCTTGAAAGTTGTTCACCGAAGAGAAGTCGCTTCGATATTCCCAGTTCGGACGACTGCTTATGATGAACCGAACGTATGGCCTGCCATGCGCGGCCTCCACAAGACTCTTCTGGGCGGCCCTCGCCGGCGAGAGGCCGGCCTGGCTTCCGGCGTTAACCATCACGCCGTAATTTGACCCACCGACCATGAGAGTGAAAAAGGCCGGTATCCCGAGGTCGGTAGTGATGTCACACGTATGGTATTGCAGTCCGGGCAAGGCAAGCTTCTCTGAGAAAATCTCAAAGAGATCGCTTGCTTCATCAACGGTGACGCGTTTTGGCGGGAGCTTGCTGAGCCAGAAACAGGCAAGCGAGTCTCGCTCGACGACTTCACCCATCGCCGATAAGATGGCCTCTTCCAATGTGTTGCCGCAGGCCAATCCCGTTGAGACGGCACTTCCTATGTCAGTCTCGCGATCCAGGTCGTAAACATAGAACGGCAGGTATGTCAGCGAGGCTGGGATAAGCACGGGCTTCTGGTGCTGAAGAGAAAATCCCCACGTCCAGGTCACTTCAGCGTCGGGAGTAAACGGCTTGAACGGGAAGCCGGGGCTTTCGTATTGGCGCTGTGAATAAAGGCACAAGCTGGAAGGATCAACTGCGTCATACTTCAACTCGTCGTATGATCCGAATATCAGCTCGTCCGGATCAGCGTGAGCCGAGCAGTACCTTTCCACGGCCTCACCAACCGTCGCGGCTATCGCCTGATCCTTCAGGACGGCGGCCCCACCTGCATGAACGATCTGCGGGCCGATCGCGAGCGGCGACGCCTGGCTGGATATAGCGCCGAAGGCGAAGATGTGGGCGTCTCCCTGTTCCAGCCAATTCGGCAGAATCGATCTGACGATGCCAGAAACCGGATCAACGACCGCCGCCATTTTTTCCAGCGTCGACTGGAGGTCTAAACGAGATACGTTCTTTAGAGTTATGTCTTTCATCTTTAACCCATGGAGTAAAATTGGCCTTGTCGCGCAACTTTCCACAACTCGGGCACCGCGGAATCCTCAGTACCTTATGTGGCGCCACTTCCAGTGTTAGCCCGTTGACCGTTAGGAATTTTCCATACAATTCCGGCTCGTAGAAACCTGAGAGCCGTTTGACGATCTCAAGCGCGGTCAGCCCCGCGATGATACTCGAAAACGGGCTTATCGTTGCCGCCGGAGATCGCGTTTGTTTGCCTTCTGCTTCGATCCATTTCTCCCATTCCACATATTCATCGTAGAAGTCGTAGTTTCGGATCACTCGAAGGTGATGACACATCAGACATGCCGTTTTGCCCGGGATCACCAGCGGACCGACGACACCTTTGGCCCCGTTGACTTGTGAGTGCAAGAGGGGAACGTTGCAATCTATGGATATGCTATTTATGAGCTTCAGAAATGCAGGCTCCGGGCGGTCCAGCGCCAGGACCAGCAAATCCGGTGGGGTCTGGGCGACCAGATGCTTAATCGCCTCCACATCTTCCAACGCCAACCCTGGCGTTTCGATTATTCCGCGGTCCCCCGCCGACGGGATTAATGCCTCTCCCGCAAGATTCACGCCGACAACTGTGCCGATGCCGACTCGCGCGCATTCCGCGGCTGTCTTCGACGCCAGCTCGCCGGCGCCAATGATCGACAACTTGCTTTCAAACAGCGCCTTTTGAAATCTGGCTTTGTTTGGCTCCTGCGAATCGCGGCTCGCAATACCGAAGAATAGCATCTGATTCTGGTAGGCTTCCTGTTGCGCCGGGGACAACTCCTGGTATTCTCTGTCGGAAGCATCCTCCAGAATCCCCAGGTCCCCCAGCTTTTTAATCAGGGCATTCATAGTTTCAACCTGCGAAAGATCATCGAGCTTCTCAATTAGCTCCTGGGTAGTGTGTTTACCGTCGAGCAACGGCAGCAAGCGGCTAAAGACGTCACGGATGGCATTCCCGCTTAGAACGGATACATACTCGGAGCCGCGAACTTGATAGCGATCACCGCCAGTGCTGAATATGTCGAAGTATTCTTTGGTCTTGGGTCTGAGCATCACTCTCTCCCTTTTACTGGAGTTACGTACATCTCCAGGATAAGCTCCTCAGCATTCGACGAGAGCTGTAGACATGTGGATTACAGAGACAACCATTCAAGTATGGAAGGTTCCAAAAACATCGGGAATGGTATCGCGGTTGGTCTGAACAGTATTCCGATGACTGACTCGCAACATCATCCCTCCGCAGTCATCCTTATGGCTCTTTATCTGGATTAGATTCGACCACGAACAAGCCGGACCGAATCATCTCGTGGACGAAATTATGGATGGCGGCCAGGTCGGTGCTCTTCAAGGTCAGGGCCGTCAACTCTGCCATTGCGTGACCCTGTCCGTCCTCATTGAGCGATTCGAGAATGTGTAGCCATCTTCGATCAACCTGCCACTCTTTTCCAATGTATTTGAATCGGACGATTTCTGCCGAGCGATCCTCTCTTAAGTCGAGTCTCCTCCGCGCGGCCAGTTTTATTCTCGTGTTTTCGCCAAGTGGTACTCCACTATCAGTCGCGGCATATGGCAAGTGAGCACGCAGCCGCGGCGGGACTTGCGAATCTATTTCCGCCATGAAATCGGATAGAACATTAGCATTCCAGTATTCCAACAACTGTTTGCCAAGCCGGTCTACAAAGTCTCTTTGCGCTTCCACTGTGTCCTGAAGCGGAAGGTCTCTTCTGACATCCGCACTGGCCCTGAGCGTGTTCACGAACCACTGTAAGAGGTCCAGCCCAATAAAGCTGTTTATGCTGACTGTCAAATGGAGACAAGGTTCATCCTGTGGATAGGCAACGTGCCACCAACCTCGCGGGAGGTACAACAGATCGCCCTCCCGCAGGATTGAATCCCAGGCCGGCGGGCCCTCGGGCGCAGGCGCTTTTTCCACATCCGCCTTCAGGGGGTACGGTCGTGTTGGCTCATACACCACCCACCGTTTGATACCGGCAACCTGTAGAATAAATACATTGTGATCGTCCCAGTGCAGGTCAAATCCTCGAGCTGTTCTCCACCCGGCGTACAAGTTGACCTGAGCACCCGCGCGAAATACTCTCTCCAGCGCTGCGGTGAGAGACCCAAGCGGCTGGTACAGATCGTCGGCATCATCCAATATGAGCGTGCCGCCGTCGGCAAGATGGCGAGTGATATCGAGTATTCGCACCCGCGCTCCGCCGGTTTCGCTGGCGGACATATAGCTCTTTGCGCCGATCGGTTTGCCCTCCTTGAAGAGACGCAGTCTCTGAGAGCTCAGGCGATGGTTCTCAAGAACCTGATTAAGCTCGGCCCATGGAAAGAGCTTTCCAAATTTCCCGGGCCAGCCAGGCACATGCACAAAGGACTTTCCCCAGTGCCGGCTAAAGAATTCCGCCGGCGACAACGGGCGGATCAGGTCCTCGAGCGCACGGGGAACGGCGTTGATTACTGTTGCAGCCTTCTGTGCCAACTTTGATTCCCCAGGACAAGCGTTTCAGACAACGCTTGTCTATTGAGATCCTTTATAGACAGCTTATGACACCTGCTGAGGTTGAGGTTCCTGCGATGGAATTTGAATTACCAGGATTCCAGTTGCCTGCTCTCGAAATCGAGACAGGACAATGCTGCCCATTTAGAAATGTATATGCTGAGTCATGGTGGAGATCAGAGAATTTTGTGGATGTCAGTTATCTGAGGCGGAAACACAATGTCACAGACGTTTGCGTCGTACGGGAAATTGGTGCCACTGACCCGGCCACATCACGATTTGCCGCGACTGGCCGGATCAGCGCGAGAAGCAATGTTACTCCGGCATCGCAACGATGGCGACTTTGGGTCCCACGTGATTGCTCGTGCAGGTGCCTGCCGAAGCCACCAGCAGCTCTTCGCGTCCCTCCAACACTTCGATGTCGATGTCAAGGTCTAAAGTCACAGTCTCTTCATTCTTCATGGTATTCTCCTTTAGCAGTTTTTGGTTAGCCCTGGTTTTCATCTGTTCGGCGATTGCCTCTCGCCTTGAATATAAGATTAAAGCCTGGGCGTTTATTTCAATTCATCTAGACTGCAAGAGACATGCCAACGCCGGATGTGATCCTGATGATGGTTCACGGTGACTGTTGAGACTCGGTCTGGAATGAAGCTATACGTTAAGTTATTTCCCTTACGCATTTTGCGGGCACCTTTATCGATCCCGCTGCTCAAGGCGTTCGTGGAAGTCCGCGGCGAGGTCCCTCTCGAGCTCGGATTGTCCGTGAAAAACCGGCAACTTGGTTGCTGAATAGCATCTGCGGTTGCTTCCATAGTTGCCTCCTCACTCGTGTCACCGCCGGACTTGCCGAACTGGCTTGCCAGCCGGGCGTTGGGAAAGCGAAAACGAGCGCGATGTGCATCGGACAGGATCATAATGCTGGTTCCATTCGAAATCTGATGTCGCTGACGTGACCACATCAAGCACTGTCACCGACGTGGTCTGGTCAGAAGCAGGTTTATTCATGTGGCTTGTTCTTCATTAGTTGCTTGATGAGTATCCGGATCAGTACGTTGCGCATGACGGGCGTTGTTGCAGGTTATTAATCAGAAAGGGAAATTGTGCCACTGACCCGGCCGCATCACGAATAGCCGCGACTGGCCGGATCAGGGCAGTTAGTTGTTAACTTATTCCGGCATCGCTACGATAGCGACTTTGGGCCCTCTGTGGTTGCTGGTGCAAGTTCCCGCCGCAGCGACCAACAACTCTTCGCGTCCCTCCAACACTTCGATGTCGAGGTCGAGGTCTAGAGTCACAATCTCTTTTTCGTTCGTCATTTGGAGTCTCCTTGTTAGGTCTTGATTGAGCCCTGCTTTGTCATCTATCTCCGGTCGAGCGCCTCTCGGCTCTTAGAGATCCATGAAAAGCATGGGCATTTGTTTCAATCATCAATGCGCAAAAGGAATGCCAACACCTCGACGCAGTGCTGTCGATCGTTCACGCGGACCGTTGAGGGAGGCAGTCCTGAATGAGACGATCTTAAGCAGCTTTCTTTACAGAAGCTACGCACAACTTCACCAATCCTGCTCAACGTGTTCATGCAAATCTCCAGCGAAGTCCTTCTCGAACTCCCCGGATTGTTCTTGGAAAACCGGCAACTTGGTTGCTAAATAGCACCTGCGGTTGCTTCGATAGTAGCCTAAAACGGAATATGCAGCGCTCACTTCACCTCTGGAGTTACCGAGGTCACTTGTGAGCCGGCATTGCTCGGACGAAACCGGGCGCGTTCATGATGCCTTTCGCCATTCAGGATTTTATTGTCCTAAGTATTTTTTTCAGACGCTACGGCCAGTTCCCGCTCTGACTCTTGACTGCTATCATACAAGTCTTTGACGCAACCAAACACGATAAGATCGTGCCCGAAAAAAACCGGTAACTCAACAGCATGTGCGGTGCTTCGAGATAAGCGGTTGCTTCGAGAATAATCTGAGTGAAGCTTGTTACAGCTATAATCACCGGTTTTATGCAGGGGCGAAATTTGCTGGTCAGATAAATGCGTATGTCGGTTCTGCTGCTTACGGCTGTTCTAGCCATTTGGCTGATTCTGAGCATGGTGTATCAATGCTCCAGCCGAATCCAATTTGTACTGAACCGCGTTGATCCGTTCGGCCTCCTGGCGGGTTGGAGTTTTTTTGCACAGGAAGCAAGCACCGAAGACTATCGGCTCGTCTATCGAGATATTGAAAATAATGATATTTCGTCCGGCTGGCATGAAGCACCTATTAGCCGCAGGCGTATCTTTCATTTTGTGTGGAATCCCGATAAACACAAAGCGAAGGCATTCACTGACCTATTGCAAACGCTCTTTCGAATTAGCGCGACGCTTTCGGGAGAACGAGAAAAGCTCCCGTCAACCTGGCCTTATCTGGCGATCCTCTCCTATATAACTGCAATGCCACGTTGTCCGAATTCCACGCGTCGCCAATTTGCAATTGTTGCAACATCAAGCCACTCGTCGCGGCGCAAATTCGTACCGGTTTTTGTCTCGTTGGTGCATAAGCTGTGAATTGGTTACTATCTCCAGACTTAGCATTTCGCCTCGTTCTGGGAATGCAGGCTATATGTATCGGCCTGGTAACCGCCGAACTGCTCTACTGCGGAGAACTCACCGCACCTCACAGCTTTCACTCACTTTCCCACCTCGCCTACTCTGGAAGATTATCAACCCTCATCGCAAAATGGCGTCCAATAATCCCGATTTGCTTATACTCGCGCCTTCTAGCATCTCTGTGGCTGATAGCCGCCGTCTTTTTCAACTATACGATCCTTGGTCCTTTACTCCTAATATGTGTTTCTACGGCTCTGATAGCAGTGTTCAGGATCATTGGAAGTAACGGGGCGGAGCAGATGTGCCTGATAACCATCATCGCTGCTGTCTTAACAGTAGTGGCAGGTAATACCTCCGCTCACCGAAATGTATTCTTGATGTTTGTTGCCGGACAAAGCGCTCTTTCGTATTTTACGTCTGGCATCGCAAAGCTTATCTCACCCGTATGGCGTTCCGGCCAGGCAATTTCCAAAGTCGCTGCAACCCCATCTTATGGAGCTCCCTGGTTTTATCGTATTACGGCCAGGTCTTCTTTTATAGGGTATGCATTGTGTTGGAGCACTATACTTTTCGAAATACTCTTTCCGACTGCTCTCCTTGGCATTGAAAAGTTATCGCTTGTCCTGATGACAATGGGAATAGCATTTCATCTCGGGTGTGCCGTGATAATGGGCTTTAATGATTTTGTATGGGCGTTTGTTGGAACATATCCGGCTGTATTCTACGTTTCACGCCAAATTGGCGCAGCGATATGGTAGACAATGCCTGCTACTTTCATCCCGCCCAAGAGCTATCTTGAAAGGGCGCCCCTTGTGGTAGTTTGGAACTATCTAAGAACCAACCCCAACCCCAACCACAGGAGGCACCAAGTGCAAACAGCTATAAGCTACATCTTCGCACCTTAGTCAGGCGCCGAGATAATCGTAACTTGAGGGCCCCTGTGGCCGCTGCAGCAGGTGCCCGCCGCAGCGACTAACAACCCTTCGCGTCCGTCAATAACCTCGATATCGAGGTCGAAGTCTGTGGCGACATTCTCTTTCTCATCCTCTTTCATTGTAATCTCCTTATGATTCTCGAATTAGCCTACTTCGTCATACTTCAGGGAGGAATCTGCTTCTCATTTTCACGGTCATATGAAAAGCTGGGGGCGATGGTTCAGCGAACCAACACCAACGGCTGTTGCGACTACCGCGCGATGTTCTATTCGGCGGCTTGATTATCCCTGTGTAACGCTTGCTCCCCGCTCAACTCCAAACAATCTGCGGTATTTCTTTCGTAAACCGTAAGTGGAAAGCCCAAGCTGGCGGGCAGCCCGCGAGTAGCTCCAATTATTTTTGAACAGGGCATCGTATACCCTTTGCCGTTCGAGTATGCTCACGGCTTCTCCCAGAGTGACGTCGGATTGATCGTTCGCGGCGCAAGCCGCGGCGGCTCTGGCTAAATCGCCTGGAGGTCTCTCCTCACCTGTAAAATAACCGGCCGGCGCGATCATCTCGACGGGCAGATCGGACGGGCACATGATCGTAGCTTCTTCAGCCAGAGACACGACCTGGAGCACGAGGCTGCTCAATTCCCGAACATTTCCCGGCCAGCTATAGGCAACGAGATAATCCAGAGCATCAGGCGAGAGTTGCATTTCATGGTTGCCCGGCAAACCCGAGTACTTGTTCAGATAGAAATTCAAGAGTAACGCAATATCTTCGCGACGCTCTCTGAGCGGTGGGATTTCAAAAGAAATGACTTTCAAGCGATGGAGCAAATCAGCCCGGAACGTTCCCGCCTTCGCCTCGACTTCAAGATTACGGTTAGTCGCGGCGACGACTCGAACATCGACCTTGGTCGGCATGCTGTCGCCGACCGTGTGAACCTCGCCCTCCTCCAGAAACCTCAATAGCTTTGGCTGAAGATCGAGCGGCAGCTCTCCTATCTCATCCAGGAACAAAGTTCCGCCCGATGCTGATCGAATGATTCCCGTATGCCCGCGCGTCGCTCCCGTGAAGGCACCTTGCTTGTGTCCGAAGAGCTGGCTCTCAAACAGGTCCCTGGGAATTGCCGCGCAGTTAATAGGAACAAGCGGGCCCTGCTTCCGCCGGCTCGAAATATGTATAAAGCGCGCGATCAATTCTTTTCCAACGCCAGTCTCGCCGGTAATCAGAATTGGGGCGTCGCGTTTGGCGGCGCGTTCTATCGCCTCCATTATTGTGTGCATCTTGGGGCTACAGTAGGTGAATTGGTGCCGGGAGTTTGCTTCTATCACTCGTGTGGATCCGCCAGCCAGGCACAACATCTTCTCATCGTGCGGTGCCGGGAAGCGTCGTCCGGCAAGGGCATTCAACTGAGCTGAGGTATCCTCCAGTCCGGCGCATATTTTTGAGAATTGGTCATCACCAACGGCAATATTCTTGAGTATGGAATGCACCCAGGACAACGTCACCAATATTTTGGAGACGAGGACGGCCAGTCGCCGTTCAGAGGCTGCGCTGCCTGCTTCGCTCCGGCTCGACTCGCTTCGGCTGTTCATAAAACTATCCACAGTGCCTCCGCTCGAACTCAAATTGCTTTGTCGCGCCGTTGACTGGGCAGGCAGCCGCGTGATTCGAACTTCTCTGACACGACTCCAGCCGAAATTGATTCACGCTATCCAAACCACTGGCTTTCAGCATCGAGACTTTCCTCTCAAAGTAGTTGATAAGATAACTCACCTGCGACCTCTGCCGCGGTGCGAGGGTATGGCAAAGCAGCCCTCGACCATCGTTGAAGTCGTCTATTTATTTGTCCTTGTCCGTGATAGAAGTTCTCGGCAAATCGGCTGAAACATTATTCAGGGACTCCACCCTGTACCCGGCCCCATTTAACGTAATCTTGCTTCTTAGCGTCACTGGCTTGGCTCCTTCGGGAGAGTTGGGATGTCCGATCAGTTCCACAATGTCGCCTTTTCGCTCAGCTTCCAGGACTCCTTCAATAACCTTGCTCTTATCTCCTATGTCCAACTGGAACGCCACACTCGTTTTCTTTCCCGATCGCGTCAGCGCGGCGATGTCGAGCTCGGGCTCGAACGTGAACCGAAGCGCTCGTGTGCCGTCGGTGAATGCGAGGGACCTCAGCGAGAGTCCATCAGGTGTCTCCTTCATATAAAGCGTCATCGGTGGCGAAAGCGAACCCTTGACCTCGACTTCCTGTATGGTCACCTCTTTCCCTTGCTTCGCAATAACGTTGAGCTGGCGACTGTTGTTACGTTCATCCGCAAGCACCCACTTTGCCCCCACGCCGATCGTCTGAGGCGCAGTCTTTATTTGCCAGACTTTGGTTCCCGAAATCGGTCCCGCTATGATCGCGTCGACGAAGATATTGCCTGCGTAAGCCGTATACCAGGGGGGATTACTCATTTCCGGTTCTTCCTTAGCGAAGCTCGTCATGTTATCAATGTGAACAGCAGTGCCTTCTCCCGCCATAACTCCCTTTCCCCAATAGAGCAGCTTTAGCGGTTCAGCCAAAAGCGCCACTCCCGGCCAGCCCTCGGAAGGATCGCTTGATGGTATGAAGACCCATCGAATCGCCCTTCCTTGTCTATCCTTGAAGGCGATCGTGTATGTGGACTGCTCGCCCAAACTACTCTCGACTTTGTACTCAACAGGTGTGACGTAAGATGTTTTGCCGGAAGCCGTCAGAAAGTCGCCCCTCGCTTGCGAGTTGGTGTAATACACGACCTGAGTTCCTCTCTTTTCGACCAAAGCCACCTGCTGTAACGGCTGCGAGCCCTCCAGTATTACCGCGCTTATTCCAGTGTAATCAGGGTTATCATTAATACTCTGTCTGAAGTACAGGCTGGCGTGCTGGTATTCCAGTATGAATGGCACGATAGCCATTGGTACCGCGGCCGCCTTCGCCGATTCCTGCTGACTGTTGGGCGTGCTGCTTGAGGCGGGAGCCGACTGATCTGGCATGTTTTGAACAATGAGTGGTGCAGCGGCAGCTTCCGCAGGCCGTGTGTAGAGTGCAACCCCGGCTTGTCGAGAATTAGCTACGCCGCTCCTGGTATCTCGGACCCATCCAGCAGCATAAGCTGTAAGGACTGCCAGCGAGAAAACTAAGATTCTAGCATTGTATCTTGATCTCACCTTACACCTCCGAGTGGTTTAATCAGGTCCTTCAGGTTGGAGACATCGTGGCCGGCAGCAGCCCCCTAATTGTCTCTCGCGACCAGTTCCGGGTCTGAAGACATAAGCTTCTTTCTTCGCACCGCCAATGACAGATATCGCTCTGCTTCGCGAAACATCAATCCGTGGCTCACAAGCCGGTCAAGCATGGCTTTTGTCTGCTCTTCGGTTGGAGGGGTCTTAAAGCTCTTGTTCAGCATCCGTTGTATTGTGATGAACGACTGGATCTGGTCACAAAACACATAGATACTCGACTGTATTTCATTGAGCTTTACTCTACGGGTGCCGAAGCCCCCACCATTGAGCGGCCTGTTGTCGGTGAGCGTCACGAAACCTGGCCCTTTTTCATAGCTGAAAAAGACCTTCCTTTCCTTCCACGTCTCGTCCCACAGTTTGTAGACCTCTTTGGACGGAGCTATGTATTCGTCTATGTGTTGGCGCCCTTCCCACTCTCCCTCGAAGTAGTAGGCTAACTTGTCATAATCCACCATGTGCTCCGGATACAACATCGAGTAGTAGCTGATCGGTCTTAGCTTAAGATTGAACCTTTCCCTGTCAAAGTGATACGGGCTGAATCGCTCAAACACTACGGGATTGATTCCGGCAGGTGGATGCAAATGCATAATGGTTTTCAGGGTCTGCGAGAGGTCGTCATATTGTTCCGGTTTCTCTCCCGGGAACCCATAAAGAAGATTCCATGCCGGGGTGATGTTATATTCCAAACACCACTTCAGTAGCTGGATGTTTTGGCCGGCAGTTGTTCCCTTGCGCATAAGGCGGAGTATTTCGGTGTCGAGGCTTTCGATGCCCGGCTGAATGCGGCGGACACCCGCTGCCCACAGCTTCCGAACGTCCTCCTTTGATAGACTGGCCTTCACTTCATAGAAAAGAGAGAGGTCTATGTCGGCTTCAGCCAGTCTGGGCAGCAGAGTGTCCATATATCCCGTATCTATTATGTTATCGACGGCGTCGAGTCTGAGACATCTGTACTTGTTGGATATGGTTACTATCTCTTCGTACACTCTGTTCGGATTCTTCTGGCGAAAAGCCATTGTGCCTCCGTTCAATCCGCAGAACGTACAATGGGCCTTTGCCCCCCACCAGCATCCCCGAGATGATTCAAAAGGCAGAACGATTGTCAGATATTTGTTTATTCCCAATCTCTCAACCTCTTTCACATAATCCGTGTAATCCGGCATGGGCGACTCATTGAGATCTTTCAATGCCATTGACGTATTATTCGAAGCGATTATCTCGGATCCGTTGCGCATCGACACGCCTGGGATCTTCTCGAAGCAATTTCCTGAAAAGACGTTCTGTATGAGTCTGGGAAAGGTGTTCTCTGCTTCGCCGTGTACGACATAATCAATCCAGTCGAATCCCTTAAGTATCTCCAGCCCGATCTCCGCATCTGCATTTGCCCCTCCCAACACGATTTTGACATCGGGGCAGCGGTCCTTAATACGGTTGGCTAGCAGCAAAGACGGAGTCGTCTGAGCAAATGTACTTGAGAATCCGACCATCTTGTATTTAGACCAGTCAACGCTCGTGAGGCAGTCATCAATGTATCGTGGGATGAGGTCTATGACCTCCTGGCGTTTCTCGTCAGTCCAGCCTGCTTGTTCCATGCTTTGCTTGATCTTGTGGGCGAACTTGCTGGACATCAGATCTTCCCAGGAGTTTTTCATGAGACCAAGGCCGTCAAGGCCAAAGAGCGCGTATGAAAAAAACCATTCAGGCATCAAAGGCTCGCCATCAGAGATGCTTTCGTAGAACTCGAACCCAAGCATCTCCGCAAATTTGATGTTCAGATAATGGATGTCAGCATTGACTCCTACGCGACTGGCTAATTGTTTCAGTATACCCAGCGCTATTGAGCCTCGAGCAGCTCCGCCCCAGGGCATATATATGAGGCCAATCGAATGGTCTGCAAATTCCTGAGGAACGCGAAAATCCTGTTTGGCGTGCAACTCTCCGCCATTCTGGTTGAGAATTGTAAGCATTTGCTTGTCCTCCTCTGATAGTTGAGAGTCGGCTCGTAAGTCCGAGGCTGTAATGCGGAGATTTGATCTGACAGTTGCGGCGGAGCCCTTTGCTCCAAAGGTCACTGGAACTCATCCAGCATTGCAGGCCAAAAATACTTCGAATCGACTTGCAGGCTACCGCCACCGAGGGCAACAAACTGGTTTCGATTCGACTAAGCCGCAGGCTACCGCCACTGAAGACGGCCAATTCGCTCCAAATACCAAGAAACTCCGGCTCTCGGTTAGTGGACAGGTGCCGGTGTGAGGCTTGACTTCTCGACGAGTATCCGCAGTTGATACTCGACCGTCGTAAACAGAATTGCTGCCCTATCTCCGTCGGACATGTCGGGATCGAATATTCCCACCAATCCCTGTAGCGGTCCGTCGTTTATTAGTACATTCTGACTCTTCTTCAGCTCACACGAAGCCAGGTTCACGAATCCGTCTTCGTCCATCCTCGAATGGATCATCGAGATGATTTCATCGTCAACTGGAATGGGTAAGCCGTCCGCACAAACAATTCGATTTACCCCTCTTGCATAGCGAATCGAATGCAAGTACGGGAAAGGGCAGAACCTTGCAAAAATGTAACCGGGGAAAAGCGGCTTGAACGTTATGACGCGGCGACTAAGCGCCGGCTTCGCCTTCTTGATCTTCGGCAAAAAAACGTCCACTCCCAACCGGCCAATGTTGCTGGCCGCTTGTTCTTCTCGGTACGGCTTCGTGTGTATAGCGTACCAGTGTGTTTGAGTCCAAAGGTCGGTCATGGTGATCTCGCCGATCGATTATCTCTTGCTTCCCGCCCGCGCTGGCCGCCAATTTCGCACGGCGGTCAGGAGCGATTACTACAATCGAGACTTGCCATCCACGAGAATAGTTTGACCAGACGACTCAAGGTTTCATCAGCGGGCCGGGTTTCTTTCCGAATGTAATGAATACCATCGAGGCGTGAGTACGTATATCACGAGAGCGAAAACCACCAAACTGTAACCAGGACCCGCATGGTCAAACTAGACGGTTCGAGACGCCTACTTCAACAGCTCGAGAGTGGCGCTCGCTGGATGACATGTGCAGGTTTGCTGCTCACTCCAGCTCCCAACAAATCAAGAGAAAAAAGGAGAATGATATGTCAAAGTCTCGATGGATACTTGTGTCAGCAGTAGTTGCGTTTCTGATGGCTGTCGGACCGCTAACGACAACTTCCGTGAGCGTCAATGCTCAGCATTTCGCAGCAGAAAGGCAGGAACGGGAGATCGACTGGTGTTGTTTGGCCGGTCTTTCGTGCTGCATAATGCCACCCAATCAATAACCCTAATCGTAAAGTATTCTTTCCTTCTTGGCGCACATAGGGAACTATTGCTACCGGGGCGATCCGTCCAGGACGAAGGGCGCCCACTGCGACGGATTTGCACCGTTCCTGATGAGGTCGAGCTTTGCGAGTCGCAATGCCCGAGGTTTCGACAATCCTTTGGCTACAAGGTTGACGTAAAAAGCACTCATCAGCCTTTGCGTCCAAATGTCTTCCACTTTCCATAGCGAACCGCAGACGCAATTTGCGCCCGCGATGATGAAAGTGCGGCTCAGCCCGACGACGCCTTCGGCGCCGGTCCTCTGTCCCGTGCCGGTCTGACACGCACTCAAAACAACAAGGTTGGCGTTCAAGTTCAGCTTCGCGATTTCGTCCCCGGTCAATACACCGTCTTCGCGTCCGTCCGAGTCTGGAGAGAGTGTCAACGCCGAAGCTGCGCCATCCTGAGAATCCGAAATGCCGTGAGCGGCTATGTGAATGTATCGGAAGGCAGACAAATCGATGCCTTTTAGCCTTGACTCGCTTCCCTGTGAGCCAATCCATGCGGTGACCCCGATGCCTTTCGCCTTCGCGATTCTCGATATGTCGAGAATCTCCTTGAGAGCGGCTGGGATGCCTTCAAGTGTAGCGACGAACGAACGGTCGCCGACACCCGCGAATCTCGTGTCGTCTCCGTTGACCGACGGATCCCCTATCAACAGCATTCGCGCCCCGGGTTTCCTGACCTGCCGTCTGTTTTCAATTCCGACGAGAGCCGACAGCGACGAGGTATAGATCACGGCGTGTTGTTCGATCAGATACTTAGGGCCTTTTGAGTTCCCGGACGAGGGATCGCTAATTACCAGCGCCTCAAATCCTATCGCGGAAAGGGCGTCGGAAGGAACGATGATGAGATCGCGGCCTTCAATAAGACCTGCGGCTGGCTTAACAAGCGTGTTGTACAGACGATGAGCAATCAGATCATACTCTTTTGAGTTCTGAGTCACATCCTCCGATGAATTCTGGAGTGCGGATATTTTCAAGCGCCACTCGCTTACATCCTTTGAGATGGCGGCCCAGTCCGGAAGCTCAAAGAGGCTACATAGATTTTCGGTCAAGACAATGAGAAAACTCTTCTGAATTCCGAGCTGATAGCAGAGTACGGCGGTGTTGGGAAAGCGATTGCGCAGATTCTTCTGGACCTCCTCGGCAGTCAGGGGAGACAAGTGCGCCGCGCCGTAGGTGTCGGATGCCGATTTTCGAATCTCAGCCTGAAACTTCATCTGCTCGCCGATCAATCTTGCTCGTTCCTCACGAAGCCGGTACAGCCCCTGGCGAGAAACGGTGCTCGAGGCACTCAGCAATGCGAGTTGTCCCCGCACCGCGGATAACTCGTCGAGTAAGTCCTGATCCTGCTTGAGAGTCTGAGGGTCGAGAAGCTGGCTATCGCGCTTGTCCCGCTGCATGAGTTGCTCCAGTAGCGAACGACTTCGGCTTCGTTCCGCGTAGTCAAATGCCTGACGCGCGTACTCTGCGTGTGGATTGCGGGAATTCAATGCGTGCAGTTGCATTATTATTTGCGTGCATATTGCCTTCGACTGAGATAGCAAGTCGTGCCGGAGTTCTTCGATAACCTCCTTGCCCCAGGCGCGCTCAACCGTCTGCAGCGCCTTCAGACACCACTCCAGGGCAGCCTGGTAGTTACCTCTCGCCATCTCGCCGTCCGCCAGTAACTGAAGCGCAATCCGTCTTGCATTCGGATCTTCATCGGTCGGGCTTGTTAACGCCAGCGACGAGTCCGCGAGACGGATCATCTCATCAATATTATTTCTCGCGTGCTCCCCCATGCTCATCAAGGCAAGTGCGGACACCTCGTAATCGATGCAGCCGGTTTCTCGCGCCCGTGTTCGCATTAGGCTCGCGAGCTCCAGCCCTTCCTGCAGTCGTTCAGGCGTCAGGAAAATGTAGGTGCCCGCGAGTGAATCCATCGCCGCAAGTTCGAGTTCCGGATCCAGGCCGGAGCAAAGGTGATTGGCATCTTCGGCGTACTCGATTGCTTGTTTCTTGTAGCGGAGCTGCGGCGCAGCCTTCAGCGACGTGTACAGTTCCACCAACGTTGAAGCCCGGCCACCCTGTTCTGCCTGATTGAGGGCTTTCCTGAAATACACCTCTGCCAGATCGGACCTCGCCATGGAGCTGTATAGTCTGCCGAAGCCGATCAGAATCAGCGTCTCACCCTCCTGGGATGCGCGCAGTTTCTTGCTCAGTTCCTGCGCTCGCTCAAACTCTCTGAGCGCCTGATCGAACGACCGTAGCCGCACGAACATTCGGGCGCGTTCAAGCGCGACTGCCCAACGTATGTATGCGAACTTGTCAGTATCGCCGCAGTGATCAAGGCTCTCAGCATAATACTTCTCGGCCTTATCCGGCTGTCTTCGAATTCTGAAGTAGTGACCCATTCCAAGATTCACCCAGCCTGCCGCGCGGTCACTGTTGGAACGCTTAGCCCATTCGATCGATTTATCGTAGTAAGCCTGCGCGCGGGATTGTGTCCAGTCGGTTTGGGAGATGCCCTCCTGCAGGGAAAGCCAATAGGTTCCGAACTGATCGGCATTCGCACCGCACACAATTACGGTATACCGTCCCGTCGCCGGCAGGACTGTGCTGATCAACGCATTGAAAAAGCCTCCATTGTCATCGGCTCGGGCGATCTGGCGGCGAGCCGGGTCAAGCAGCAGGAGATAAGCATCGAACTCGCAGGATTCTTCAGTGATTGTGATTTCCTCGCCAGCGCGGCCGTCAAAAGCCCAGCGGCTCATTGCGCCGACAGCGGATTCGCTCTCGCTCCCGTTTGATTCCAATAAGCTGCCTTCGACGCGATCTCCAGCGGAAATCACCGGCTCCAATGTCTTGTGCCGGCAATTCTGTGAGCAGAAGGCTGAGAACAGAATGATAGCGGCTGTGAGTAATGGGTTTTTCAAACGAGCAATTGCGGACCACACGGCCTGTAACGGAAAAAACATGATGATGCCTTACTCTTCAGTCTATGACATAGTATGACTAGACGACGGCGGAGCGGCATAGTTCAAGATTGGTTGCCGGACGCAAACCGATTCTGGTCCCCCTACATAGGTCTGGCCTTGTGCGTTGTTTGGCTTTCGGTAACGGGACTAGGTCTCAACGCCATCGGAACTCATTGCGACAGGTCAGAGATTGCCTCCTTGAGCTGCTTTGCCGCAACTAGGTATTCGCCGCCCTTTGCGATTATCGCGTCGGCTTCGGAGACCGCCTCCTTAATCTGACCCGTCTTCACATACGCAAGCGCAAGGTAGTAGCGGCTCTTTTCGCCCCGCGGACCGTTGCCCGATTCTACTACCTGATTGAGCGGCCCAATCGCTTCCCGATTGCGGCCAACTAGCATTAGAGATACTCCCAGGTAGAAATTCACCTCGCGCGCATTGGCGGGCTGCAGTTCGTTGACCGTCCATAAGCGTTCAATGGCTGTTTCAAAGTCGTCGTGCTGATACGCCTCCATTGCCGAGTTGAACGCCTTCTCGGGTTCACGCATCTGCGCTGGCCTCTCCGGAGGGTTGTACATAGCCTTTGGGATCTGAATATGTTCCAGCCGCGACAGCCTTTCGTTAGTCACCTGACCTGTACGGCTCGGAACTGAGCGCCACACAACCAACGCCCCCGCGCCGACCAGCAACGCAACGACAACCGCTACCGGTATCGCTTGCTGCATGAGCCATAGGTGTAAGGATCGAAACGTTGACTTGTTTTCAGCAACGGGCCTCGTGCTGGCGCGCTCGCGTTGGGCGCCAGTCCTTTGCTCTCGAAACCTGGCAGTGAAGGGATCCATCGAATAAACCTGGTTGTGACACCATTCGCAATCAACGAGGTGATTTAGGAAGATGCTCCGCCGCGCGTCTTCCAGCGCCCCGAACTCGTACATCGCGAGCAGTCTGCCAACTCGAGTGTTTGTGCATTTCGTATTCATTCCGTTTACCATTGCAATCGGTATTCTACCGACAACAGTTGGCGGAGAGCTTCCCTGCATCTGAAAGTCCGGACCTTGAGCCTCGATTTGGGAATGCGGAGAACGGTGCTTATCTCCGTCGGTTCCAGCCCGTTAAGCAGGCAAGACAGAATATCACCGCAACCGGGAAATCTAGCGCGAAGTCTTTCGATTGCTTCGCGCATTATTCGATCCAACTCCTCGCCTTCGAGTTGTTCGGCAATGCAGTACCCAGCCTCTTCGTCGTCCAGCGCTTCACGGTCCCGCCGGTAGCGCAATTGGTAGGCGTTTCCGATCTTGTTGCGCAACACCTGATTAGTGAATGCGAGGAGCCCATCCACAGTGTCAAACTCCATAAAGCGGCGGTGGACCACCACCAATGCATCATGTACTACATCTTCCGCCGCTTCTGGCAGCCGATATCTCGCCAGGCTTAGAAACCTCGTGCGCAGAAACGCGAATACCTCTTCCTTGGCACCGTCGTTACCTTCAATAGCCTGCCTCAAGAATAGCGACAGCTCTTGGGCAGTAACGCGTCTGGTGGGCCAATATGACATGTCCAGCCTGGATCCACAAAGACTCGAAAACGGCAATCGTGATTTCGATACGAAAGTTAGCACAACCACAACTAGCCGAACCTCGCGGTCAAGGAGATGTGATCTTGGTGTCAGCAACACTTGCGCGGCTATCTTATAGCAGAAACAAACTCGGTAAGCAAGATAGCGATACATTTGGAATAATCCTTACGCGTCTATTCGTTCCTTCACGAACGCTTCGGACGGCAACACTCTGAAAGCTGGCCCACAGTCGACCCAACCGGGCAACCACCGTCCATAAAGAGAATCCCTTCTGATGAATGCGGCACCACGTGCTAGCTCGCTGTGGATTTCGACTGGACAATCAACGCTTCGCTTCGGACGCCTACTTCGTCGATGCGGCCGAAAAGAAATACACGGCGTTAAAGGACGAGAAGGGATCCTTCAATGCGGCCAAACACATCCAGTTCAATTTCGGAATTGGCCTCGCGCCGAAAGAAACGGTTTCGACGTGGGCCAAGTTTCCCGCTCCTCCCGCCGATGTCGATAAGGTAACGCTTTATCTGCCCGGGCGCTCCGCCCTTCGAGGACGTTGCTATCGGAAAGTAAGACACCTCTCAACGAAGAATGAGTCCGTCGCGCAGCGGATCATCCGGAGCAATCAGAAACTCGTGACGCCCGGTGATCCACGCGCTGCCTTCGATCTCCGGAACGGCCGCGGAGTAGTCACCGAAGCTCATTTCGCGAACGACTCGTCCGGTGAAGCGCGTTCCGATCAGGCTTTCAATCACAAAAGGCTCGCCGATCGCGAGTCCGCCTTTCGCGTGCTCGAGCGCGACTCGGCCGCTCACACCGGTGCCCGTCGGCGAGCGATCGACTTCACCTTCAGCGAAGACGCATACGTTGCGGCTGTGTGCGCCTTCAGCGAGAGGAGGTCCGTCGATGATTGTCCCGTAGAGAAATCCGAGGTCCTCTTCGAACGGATGTTTGATCTCGATTGAATTCATCACCGCCTGTTTCACGGCCATGCCGACTTCGATCAACTTGCGGAATTGTTCGGGGATGACCTGCACACCAAGGTCACTCGCCTTGCAGTAGGCATAGAACGCTCCGCCGAACGCGACGTCATAGCGGACGTCACCAACGCCGGGAACATTGACCGATTGATCAAGCTTGTATGCGAATGACGGGACGTTCTCAAAGCAGACGCTGCGGACACGTTGTCCGGCGAACGCGGCTCGCGCAGTCACGCGGCCGGCTGGTGTGTCGAGTTTAATACTCTCGCGGGGTCCGAGCATTCCTGTTTCGAGCAGCACCGTCACAAGCGCGATCACTCCGTGTCCGCACATCGTGCTGTACCCTTCGTTGTGCATGAACAGCACGCCAAGATCGCCGTCCGCTGTGACCGGGTCAGTGAGAATCGCGCCGTACATGTCGGCATGGCCGCGTGGCTCGAACATCAGTGCCCGGCGGATATGATCGAGGTTTTCGCGAGCATAGCGGCGCTTCGCGAGAATGGTATCGCCGGGAATTGGGGGTAGACCCGCTGTGATCACGCGCAAGGGCTCACCGGCGGCGTGCGCGTCGATTGTGGTTATGCGAGTCCAATCGGTTGGAGGGATCCAGTGCATGTTGAATCAAGGAATAAACCCCGAGGACGCGGAGGAACGCGGAGGAAAATCTCAGCGTCCTCTGCGTCCTCGGCGGTTACTTATTTTTCGCTGGGATTCGGACCGTAAAACTTCCAACTCGAAACAAAGTCTCTCGTCAGCTTCTGTTTCGTCAGGCTCGCGCGCACCATTTCAATCGGAATGCGATTCTCTTTCAACACCGCATCGTGAAATGCGCGATTCGTCATCTTGCCCGAATCAACCAACTCACGGCGAAGCCCGCGAAGCTGGAGACCGCCGAGCAAGTACGCGCATTGATACAACGGCCCATACGCTCCGCCAAACGAGCGGCGCACTTCTGCGGTGGCGTTGTCGAGTTCGTGGCCGACTTTCTTGACCAGCAGATCGATGCATTCCTGCGGCGTCATTTTCTCGAGATGAAAACTCAATGAAAAGATTATTCGAGCCGAGCGGTGCATTCGCCAGAAGAGCATGCCGATTCGATTCTCGGGCGACTTGGCGAAGTTCATATCCCACAGCACCATCTCCCAGTAGAGCGCGCCGCCTTCGGTCCAGAAAGGTGTGCCGAAAGGTTGGCGATATGTTCGATAGCGATTCGCCATGAAGCCCTGCAGATGATGTCCGGGGATCAACTCGTGAAACACAGTCGCGCGAGAGAAGTGAATGTTGTTGCCCCGCATGCTCATCATCTTTGCCTCGTGGCCCATCGTGTTCGTCGGATATGACACCTGGATCATCTCTCCACCGAGAAAGAACGGGCTCACGAGCTGGCGGTCGGGCGTCATCATCTCCATGCGCCACGTATCGCGAGCGAGCTGCGGGATCGTCACCAGATCGTGATCGTCCATAAATTTGATTGCTTCGAGCGCGAGCTCGCGAATCAAGTCGGGCTGCTTGCCGGGCTCGACGTACAAGGTCTTCACGTATTCGAGCGCCTTCATCCAATCATCGCCGTAGCCCAGCTCACGCGACGCCTTCTTCATTTCTTTCTCGCACCAGTCGTATTCCTTGTTGGCGATGGCGATCAGCTCTTCGGGAGTGTAGGGAATCATCTCGTAGGCGAGTTCGCTCATCAGCGCTTCGCGGCCAATAGGGTCGCCGATGATCTCGGTTGTGTCGCCCGGCTTGAGCCCGAGGACTTTTTCACGCAAGAACAGCGCGTACTTATCGAGAGCCTGGTCGACTGACTTGTAAGGCTCGCCGACCCACCACGTGAACATCGGGTCGTAGCCGTTGTAGAAGCCGAACCAATTCCTGAGTGTCGTCCGCAAAGAGGTGATCGCCGCTACGCCGCGGTTTGCGACGGTCTTTTTGACTTTGATTGCGTCGGCTTTGGCATCGGGTTTGAGACCGGCTTCGACTGCTTTGCTGGTCGCGTCGATCTGTTTGCTCAATGTGGTAAGCAACGCGGCTGTCTTCGGAGAATCGATTGCTTTCATAGTTCGCCGCGAGTCTTCGAGGTCGGTGATCGTCGAGGCGAAAGGTGTGAGCGCGGTGATTTCAGCGAAGGCCTTTTCCTGAATGTCGAGTTGGCGCAATTCATGATCGAGATGATTCTTGAACAGGACGTAATCGATCTTTCCGTCTTGCGACATCGCATCGAAGTTGAGCTTCGCGAGTGACGCGAGCCACTCGGTATAGAACTGCTTCATTCGAGCGCGCCGAGCGGGCGAGGCTTCGACAGAGAAAAAGCGAGCGAGGCTGCCGCGATCTGCGGTATAGCGTTCGATTACGCTTCGCATCTCGCTTTGGGGAATGTCGCCGTTAGTAAGATCAGGGCTTTCTAACGACTTCGAAGTTCTGGTAGCTGAATCATGGCGGAGGCTCTTCTGTTTCATCAACCCCGCCGCGTTCACACACGATGCCAGCAAAACCCCGACGGCGAAAACTGCGGCAACTACATGAACCACCGAAGTCTTAGTAATGTATGATGTGTCGGCGCAATTCTGATTCATATTCTCTCCAAGAGAATTCAAAGGCAGGGATGCACTTGTACCAATCCAGCTCCACCGAGTCTGGATCATAATTCTTCTCATAACCAAACTCACTCCAGCGAATGGTATCTCCTTCCCGATGAACCTGGCAGAGAATGCCCCACAACCCAAATCGCCACAAAGCGCACACACCAGGATGGAGTTTCTCCCTTCGGGAAAATCCGGGTCCTTTCGAGCAGGAACCTCGCAAACTGTTCTCGACGATATTGCTCAGTTCCGGGTTGAGCTGGGCCCAAGGGCGGAATCAGGTCTGGAATTGCACCCAGCCGGCCGGCAAAATACTCGGCCAGCGGCTTGGTGTCGATCAAAATATCGAAGTACTTTACTTCGCCTCTCGAGGAAGGACGAAGCTTACGCGTATTCACTGCAACTCCGGTTCTTTCCCGACCTCCACCAGGCGCTACGCAGTTCGCTCCTTTGAAGTTGTCATCGTCTCCGGATTCCACGCGTAAGCCTGATTCTCAAACAAGCTGCGATTCGTCAACAACGCTGCGCCCGCCGCTCGGAAGCCGAAGACCGCGTCTTCGACTACCGGTTTGCGCGATCGCATTCCGTCGAAGAACGCCCTGAAGTGATCGACCGAGTCGCTGTACCCCGACGGCGGAGCGTAGGTGTCCTGACTCGACTCGGCGACGTCTTTGTTCTCGGGATACTTCTCGCGGTAGTCCTTCAAGAACGCTTCCTGTGTCGCCTTCGTGAAAGTGTCGATCGTGTATCCCGGCTCTTTTGCGCGTTGCTTCCTGGCGACTGTGACAACGCCTGAAATGGTCATCACGCCTTCGCTTCCGATGAAGCGAAAGCCGGAGCTCTCGTTGGCGCCTGCCGCGAAATTGACTCTCAGAGCCAGATTGAAGGCAGGGTGACTCGCGGTCTTTGGATAATCGCACAGCGCGAGCATCACATCGGGCACGTCGCGGCCATCGTTCCAGTAGCGCAATCCGCCTGTCGCCATCACTCGCGTTGGACCAATCGTCCCGACCACAAAGTGCAAACCCGAGAACAAGTGAACGAACAAATCACCCGCGACTCCCGTTCCGTAATCGCGATAGTTTCGCCATCGGAAAAAGCGCTTCGGATCAAACGGCCGCTTCGGAGCGTCACCAAGATATCGATCCCAATCCACGGTTTCAGGCGAGGCGTCCGGCGGAATCGAATACTGCCACGCGCCGATCGCGCTCGAACGATCCCACCACGCTTCGATCATGTTGAGCTCGCCGATCGCTCCCGATGCGAGAAGGTCCTTGGCCTTTTTGTAGACGACCGATGAGACTCGCTGGCTGCCAACCTGGAAAATGCGACCCGTTTTGTGAGCCGTCTCAATGACGTGTTTGCCCTGCTCGAGTTGCTGCACCATCGGCTTCTCGCAATAGACGTCCTTGCCGGCGTTCATCGCGTCATTCGAAATTCGCATGTGCCAGTGATCGGGCGTCGCGATTATCACCGCATCGATGTCCGGGCGCGCGAGCACTTCGCGATAATCGCGCGTTGTGAAAACTTGATTGCCCCAAATCTCTTTCGCGCGAGCCAGTCGCCCGTCATACAGATCGGCAGCCGCGACCAGTTCCACACCGGGAATCTTGAGCGCCTCGCGAGTGTCGCCCATTCCCTGTCCGCCCGCTCCGATCAGTCCTAACCGAATCTTGTCGGCGGGCGAAACGCGCGTGGGCATCGAAGACTCTTCCGCCGCGAGAATTGTTGTTGAAGTCGCGGCGGCAAGTGTTGTGGCCGTAGTCAGCTTTATGAAATCTCGTCTCGAAGTTTTTCCGGATTGGTTCATGTCGAATCCTCCCGTGTAAGCGAGCGTTGCCGTGAAAACGGAAACTGGAGCGTGGTTGCCCGGTGCTTGAAAGCCTACTATTATCAGCGTGCTCGTATGGTTTGCAATGCGAAATCGAGCATACCGATCTTAATCCGGAGGAATCATCCGATGATGACGAAAAGCATGATGGCTTTTCTATGCACCGCAATACTAATGACTGGAGCGACCGGGTCATCAGGAACCCCAAACGGCGACAGCAAAATCATTGGCCGATGGGATATGACCGTTATCGACGCCGGCGGCGAGGCTTATCCATCGTGGTTCGAAGTCACACGCGACGGCGGGCAACTCAAAGGACGTTTCGTCGGGCGCACCGGAAGTCAACGGCCGATCAAGTCCGTCGAGTACTCGGGCGGCCATCTCAAATTCATGTTGCCGCCGCAGTATGAGAGGCGCAAAACCGACCTCGAATTCGAAGCAACGTTGAAGGGCAAATATCTGGAAGGAACGATGACCAGCCCCGAAGGAAAGCCTTTGAGGTGGACCGCGGTTCGCGCGCCGAAGCTCGATCGCAAGTCCGCGCGATGGGGCAAGCCGATCACATTGTTCGACGGGCGCGATCTGTCAGCATGGAAGGTTCGCGATCAAAGCAAAGCCGCCACGTGGCGAGTGGTCGACGGCGTGATGCAAAACTCACCGCACGGCACCGACATCATCACCAACCAACGGTTTAAGGACTTCAAGCTGCACGTCGAATTCAAGATGGCCGACAAGAGCAACAGCGGCGTCTATCTCCGCGGCCGTTACGAAGTTCAGATCCAGGATGATTTCGGCAAAGAACCTGAGAGCCATCGAAACGGCGGCATCTACGGCTTCGTCACTCCGACTAGCAATCCGGTGAAGAAGCCCGGCGAGTGGCAGAGCCTGGACATCACGCTAATCGGCCGTCTCGTCACAGTGGTGCTGAACGAAACGACGCTCATCGATAAGATCGAGATTCCCGGCATTACCGGAGGCGCCCTCGAGAGCAATGAAAACGAGCCGGGGCCGATCATGCTGCAAGGCGATCACGAGCAAATCTATTATCGCAACATTGTCATAACCCCGGCGAAGTAAGTTATGCACGACCGTCTTAGGCTCGTTTCGAGAGGACTGTTGGCTGCGTTTGTCGTCGCGCAGTCAATCATCTCTTCTCCCATTGAGCCCGCCGCTGCGTTCCAGGCTACAGCAGCGCAGGACCCCCACCGAATCAATCGGCCCACGAGCGAGCCCTACAAGGGCGACCTTTCGATCTTCGAAGACTCCGGACGTGCCGAGAAATTACAGATCAATCGCGTGATGGACATCCTCCAGATCAAGCAAGGATCGAACGTCGCCGACATCGGCGCCGGCTCGGGTTGGTTCACGACTCGTGCAGCTCGGCGCGTTGGAGCAACGGGCAAAGTTTTCGCCGTGGAAATCAATCCTGAATTTCTCAAGTACATTCGAGATCGCGCCGTCGATGAAAAGCTTACAAACATTCAAACGGTTCTTGGAAAGGAAGACGATCCGCTGTTACCGCCGTCGAGCATCGACGCGGCGTTGATACTGAAGACCTATCACGAAGTCGCGCAGCCGATTCTGTTGCTGGCTCGATTGCGCGAAGCAATGAGACCGGATGCGCTGATGGGAATCATCGATCGCAACGGGAACGGGAAGGATCATGGAATCAACCGAAAGGTTGTGATCAAAGAAGCCGCGGAAGCCGGCTTTGCGCTCGTCGAGCAGTACGACTTCGTCAAACCCGACGGCATGGATTATTTCCTGGTGTTTCACGCCGCCGCCGTCACCACGTCCCACTGAAGCACGCGCGCTCCATTACATGTAACTGGGCTAAGCTGCTCGGCGTACTTGGGATTTGCTGGGTAATGAGCCTCTGTGTGGAACGAATCCAGCCCCAAGCGCATCCTATGCGCACCATATTAAAAGAAGGTATTATTGATTCTCACGATGTCATTCATACACACTGCTACTAGAGTCTGCCTGCTTTCCCGCAACCGAAGGTTTGCACTTTTGGGACTGGTGATTTCGGCAATCTCGCTTTCATCAGCCGGATGCAAGAGCGGGTATCCCGTGTCCGCAAGGAATACGGGTGGCGAATCGCGAGAGCCGCGTCCAGTGAAGGTCGCGCAAGCCTCCGAGATATCGATGGAGCAAACCGTGAGCGTAACGGGGACGCTTGCCGCTTTCGATCAGGCTACGGTCAGCGCTAAGGTACCCGGACGCATGAAGTCCATCGCGGTAGATCTCGGAAGCGTGATGAAGCAAGGCCAGGTGATCGCTCAGATCGAGCAGCAGGATTATCAACTGCGTCTTCAACAAGCCGAAGCGGGATTGGCGCAGGCACGCGCCCGAGTGGGCTTGTCTCCTGAAGGAAAAGACGACCGCATCGATCCCGAAGCGACCGGCACGGTCAGGCAGGCAAAAGCCATGCTCGACGATGCGAGACTAAAGCTCGAGCGCGCTCAGTCTCTGGTTCAACGCGGCGTGATTGCGAAGGCCCAACTGGATGGCGCCGATGCCGAACACAAGGTCGCTCTGAGCCGCTATCAGGATGCGATCGAGGAGATTCGCAATCGCCAGGCGCTCGTAGTTCAACGGCGTTCGGAACTCGAGATTGCCCGGCAGCAGCTTGCTGATTCCACGATCTATGCGCCCTTCGACGGCGTGGTGCAAGAGAAGCGCGCAAGCATCGGCGAGTATCTTTCCGCGGCTTCGCCCATAGTCAACGTTGTCAGAATGGACCCGCTTCGATTACGTGCCGAAGTGCCCGAGCGTGAAGCGCGCAGCGTCAAGGCAGGACAAGAGGTGCGCGTAACTCTCGAAGGCGACCCCAATGTCTACACCGGGAAGATCGCACGCATAAGCCCGACGATTACGGCTCAGAATCGCGTGTTGATTGTCGAAGCCGAAGTGCATAACAACGGGCAGTTGCGGCCCGGCTCATTCGCTCGCGCGGAGATTGTTTCGGCCAGCGGCAGCTCGGCGCTCGCGGTACCGTCGAACGCAGTCGTAAGTTTCGCGGGAATTGACAAGGTAATTTTGGTTCAGGACGGCAAAGCGGTCGAGAAGCCCGTGACACTGGGGCGAAGGACGTCGGATTGGACGGAAGTCTTGTCGGGTGTCAAAGCCGGAGATGCGGTCGTCATAAATCCCGGCAATCTTCAATCGGGTCAACCGGTGGTGATAACAGAATGACGCGTGAAACGTGATGCGTGAGAGGATAGTACCTCTTTCACGCATCACGTTTCACGCATCACGTTTCATTTATGCAGAAGCTCGCAGAAATTTGTATCAAGCGTCCGGTGTTCGCGTCGATGTTGGTGTTGGCGCTGGTTGTTGTCGGCGCGGCCAGTTACTTTCGGCTCGGCGTCGATCGATTTCCGTCGTTTGATCTACCTACCGTAACCGTGCGCACGAGTCTTCCGGGCGGCTCACCCGAGGAGGTCGAGAGCGAGGTCTCGCAAAAGATCGAAGAAGTCGTGAACACGGTCGAGGGCATTCAGGAATTGCGCTCGGTGTCGATGCAGGGCCAGTCGTTCGTGATGGCCACCTTCAATCTCGAGCGAGACATCGACGTTGCCGCGCAGGATGTTCGCGATCGCGTGGCCACCGTTGTTCGAAATCTTCCTCGCGACGTTGACCCGCCGGTTGTCGGCAAGTTCAACAGCGACTACTCACCCATTATGACCGTGGCCTTATCGGCCGAACGCCCTGTGCGTGAGTTAACCGAGATCGCGGACAAACTAGTCAAGCCACTATTGGAGCGATCGAGCGGCGTCGGCGAGATAAACATTCAAGGCGGACTCGGGCGCGCGATAAACGTGTGGGTCGATGCGGACAGGCTGGCTGCGTACCAACTTCCAATCACAAGCATTCGCAACGCGATCGTCCGCCAGAACGCCGACGTGCCGGGAGGGAATGTTACTCAGGGCTCGCGCGAACAGACGCTTCGCACGATGGGTCGCGTGGTCGATCCGAAAATCTTCAACGATCTGGTTGTCGCATCGGTCAACGGGGCGCCAATCCGCATTCGCGATATCGGGTACGCCGAAGACGGAACAAGAGAGCAGCGCTCGGTCGCGCGTCTGAACGGCGTTCCAACGGTGACGCTCGAAGTTCGCCGCCAGACCGGAGCGAATACGGTTGAGGTGATTGAAGCGGCCAAGGCGAATCTCGCGCGAATCGCGACGCAGCTTCCGAACGATGTGAAGATGGAAATCATTCGTGATCAGTCGCGCTACATTTACGCGGCGCTTCACGAGATCACTCTTCACCTGATACTCGGCAGCATCCTGGCATCACTTGTAGTGCTCGCATTCATGCGAAGCTGGCGCTCGACATTGATCGCCGCCATCGCTATTCCCGCTTCGGTAATCGCAACGTTCGGCGTTATGCGCGCGCTCAACTTCACACTGAACAGCGTCACAATGCTCGCACTTGTGTTGATGGTCGGAGTGGTGATTGACGACGCAATAGTTGTGCTCGAAAACATCTTTCGATTCGTCGAAGAAAAGAAGATGCGCCCGTTCGAAGCGGCTCGCGCGGCAACCGCCGAAATTGGGCTCGCCGTTATGGCGACGACCTTCAGTCTTGTCGTGATCTTCGTCCCGGTATCTTTCATGTCGAGCGTCTCGGGCCGGTTCCTTTATCAGTTTGGAATCACCGCGGCGGTTGCGATCCTCGTGAGCCTGCTGGTGTCGTTTACGTTGACGCCGATGATGAGCGCGCGGCTGCTGAAAAAGGGAGACGCGCACGAGGACACAGCGAACTCGAGACGGGGCTTCTATAGGTTTATCGACGGGTCGTATACGTGGATGCTCAAGCTTGCGACCAGGCATCGCATCATTGTAGCCGTCGTCGGGTTGCTGGTGATCTTTGCGTCGGTGCCTCTGTATAAAGTCGTCAAGCAGGATTACATACCAACCGATGTCGATGAATCAGAGTTCGATGTCGGAGTAAACGCCCGCGAAGGCACGAGCCTGGCCGCAATGGACGAAGTCATGCGCGCGGTTGAAACCGACCTTCGTAACACGCCCGGCGTTCGAGTGGTTCTCGCGAATGCCGGCGGCGGCGGCGGATTCGGCGGAGGCGTGAACGGCGGCGGCGCGTACGTTCGGATAGCGCCAATCGAGGAACGCACGTTCTCGCTTGCACGGCTGTGGGACGGAATCATCCACGCCAGGCCGCTTGATGCCTTCAGGAACAACTACTCCCAGCGCGATGTGATGCAGGAGATTCGCTCGCGGCTTCGCAAGTATCGCGACTTGCGCACTTCGGTTCGCAATTCATCGTCGGTCAACATAGGCGGCGGCCGGTTTGAAATTGAATTCGTGTTGCGCGGACCGGATCTCGATTCGCTCGCGCAATACGCTGACGAGCTACGTCAAAAGGCGCCGCAGCTCGGAATCATCGACGCTGACACGTCGCTGAAGCTGGACAAGCCCGAGTTGCGAGTTGAAATAGATCGCACACGCGCCGCGGATCTGGGCGTCGCAACCGAGGACGTCGCAAGCGCCCTGCGATTGATGGTTGGCGGCGACCAGCGTGTTTCACGTTTTCACGACGAATCGGTCAACGATGATTACGACGTTCAGCTCCGCTTGACCCAGGGCCAGCGAAATGATCCGGCGGCGATCTCGCGGCTCTATGTTCCCCGGCAGAACGGAACGCTCGCGCGTCTCGACAATCTCGTGAACATAACACCGGCCAACACTGCGTCGCGCATTGACAGGCTCGATCGGCAGCGGCAGGTGAGCCTCTATGGTTCAGTGGCGCCGGGCTATGCGCTGGCCGACCGCTTGGAAGCATTACGCAAGGAAGTCACCAACATGCAACTTCCCGCCGGATACACGATGGCAGTGACGGGCCGCGCGAAAGAACTTGAACGCACTTTCAGCGAATTCATCTGGGCGTTCCTGCTGTCGGTGATCTTCATGTACATGATCCTGGCGTCGCAATTCGAAAGCGTAGTTCACCCGCTCACGATTTTGCTTTCGTTGCCGCTTTCCATTCCGTTCGCGCTGTTGTCGCTTTGGATGACTGGCAACACGCTCAACCTGTATTCGGCGCTTGGTATGCTTGTGCTGTTTGGAGTAGTGAAGAAGAACGCGATTCTCCAGATCGATCACATGAACGGCTTACGCAGAAGTGGAATGGATCGGGCGTCCGCGATCATTCAAGCGAATCGCGACCGGCTTCGCCCAATTTTGATGACGACGCTTGCGCTGGTCGCCGGCATGATGCCGCTTGCGCTGGGCACGGGTCCGGGTTCGGATGAACGCCGTGCGATCGCGGTGGTAGTCATCGGCGGACAGACGCTTTCGTTGCTGTTGACGTTGATCGTCACGCCTATCGCGTATTCGTTGTTCGATGACCTGGGAGCGACCGCGGCGTGGCGCGCGTTCGGCAGCCGAGTGTACGCGCTCACTCATCCCTTCAGACGAAAGCTGCGACCTTCGGCACAGCGTGATCCCATTTCCTCAGAGATCGATAAGATTGGCGTCGAGATTCGCGCCTCGGCTAAGGCGGATGATGAGATGAAGGTCGGCGTGGGCGATTAAGACTCGACCGGGTAGTTAAGCTCGACCCAGCGCTTCCAACCGCCGTCCATCGAGGTCACGTTCTCATATCCGATCTTCTGAAGTGCATCGGCTGCGAGCGCCGAGCGATAGCCGCCTCCGCAGTAGAGAATGATTTCTGATTGATGATCGGGTATCGCCGTTTCAATATCGCGTTCGATGATTCCCTTGCCCAGATGAATCGCGCCCTTCGCGCGGCCTTTCTCCCACTCGTTGTCCTCGCGAACATCGATCAAATGAAACTGCTCGCCCGCTTCCTGCTTGTGGCGAACATCTTCGGGAGTGTTCTCGCGAACCCGGCTCTTGGCATCGTTGACTATTTGCAGAAACCCTGGCGAATGATCCATCACAGTCTCCTTGGTGGTTTGGTTTATGATAGCCAGCCGAATTCGCAGCCGCAAACTACTCGGTGGCGCGTGGCGAACGCGCTCGATGTGACGCTGAACTTTTGATAGTGTTTCGCCGTTGTGCCCTTAAAGGTTCGAGACTAATCGGAGGCAATTGATGAGGACATTTAATCACGCAATGCGCCGAGGCGCGATTTCCATAGCAATGTTATTGCTGCTGGCCGCGAGCGCGGCTGCCCAGGACCTAACGCCAAAGTTTGAAGACTACATGAACGCGCTTTCGAATCAGAAGCGGTTCATCGGCTCAGTGCTGGTTGCGCGCGACGGCAAGATCGCATTCAGCAAGGGCTACGGAATGGCTAACGTCGAGCTCGATGTTCCAAACGCGCCCGAGACGAGGTTTCGCCTCGGATCGATAACGAAACAATTCACTGCCGCCGCGATTCTGTTGTTGCAGGAGCGCGGCAAGCTGAACGTCACCGATCCGATCTGCAAATACTTCGATCCGTGTCCGAGCGCCTGGAGCGAAATCACTATCCATCATCTGCTCAGCCATACCGGCGGCGTTCCGAATTTCACCAGCTTCCCCGATTACATGCCGAAGATGATGCTTCCAGTGACGACCACGGAGATGATCGCGCGGTTCAAAGACAAGCCGCTTGATTTCAAACCGGGCGAAAAGTGGAACTACAGCAACTCGGGCTATTTCCTGCTCGGCGCGATAATCGAGAAGGCCGCGGGCGAATCATACGAAACGTTTCTTCAGAAGAACATCTTCGATCCGTTGAATCTGACCGGCACCGGCTACGATCACTTCGACGCGATACTGAAGCACCGCGCGACCGGCTACTCGATGTCGAAAGGCAAGATGGTCAACTCGGCGTTTCTAGATATGACTCAGCCTTACTCGGCGGGCTCGCTTTACTCGACCGTCGAAGATCTATGCCGTTGGAATGAAGCTCTGTTTGGCGGGAAGGTCGTTAACGCGAAGTCGTTCGAGATGATGACGACGCCGGTGAAGAACAACTACGCGTACGGCTTGGGCGTCGAGACGAAATTCAATCGCAAGATGATTACTCACGGCGGCGGAATCAACGGCTTTTCGACCTTTATCGCGCGCTTCCCTGATGAAAGAGTCACGATCGCCGTATTGCGTAACGCTGACTATGGCATTCCCGGACCGGGCAGGATCAGTCAGGACCTGGCGGCGATACTCTTTGGTGAGAAGTATGAAATACCGGCGGCTGTCGCTGAAGTAAAAGTTGATGCGAAGATCCTCGATGCTTACGTTGGCCAGTATCAGCTTGGGCCAAACTTCGTAATCACGATCAGCAAAGAAGGCGGCCTGCTGATTGCACAGGCCACGGGGCAGCCAAAGATCACTTTGTACGCGCAAGCCGAGGCTGTGTTCTTCTCAAAGGCGGTCGATCTGAGAATGACATTCGTCAGAGGTGATGACGGGAAGGTAACACACCTGGTATTGAATCAGGGCGGCGACCGCCAGGCGAAGAGAATCAATTGAGTCTCGGGATGAGCGCCGAGTGCTGAGAAACAGGATTAGAGCGCGTTCTGAAGTTTGACGCTTTTGGATTGTTCATATATTCTCGCGGCGCACCTCAGTAAAAACTTTCCCCGCAACTAAAAGGAGGCGGACACATGCGTAAAGTTCTATTCGTTACTTTCTTTTGTCTGGCGGCTTCATCGGCCTTTGCTCAGGACCCCGTCACGGTAGACCCCAAGCACTACAAGGTGATGCTCGACAACGAGCAGGTTCGAGTGCTCAAGATTCAATACGGCGCGAAAGAGAAGTCGGTGATGCACGAACACCCCGGCAGCGTCGTGGTTTTTCTCACCAACTCTAACGTCCAATTCACTCTGCCCGATGGGAGCAAGGTGAAAGGCGGTGGAAAAGCGGGCGATGTTCAGTTTGCCGACGCCGGCAAGCATCAGCCACAGAACATGGGAGCCGCCGCGATGCAGGGAGTACTGGTCGAGTTAAAAGGCGGCCCGGCGGGTTCAGCAAAAGTAACATTAGACCCAGTGAAGGTCGATCCCACTCGGCACAAAGTCGTGTTCGAAAACGATCGAGTGCGCGTGCTGCGAGTCAGATTCAAGGCTCACGACAAGACCAAAGAGCACGAGCATCCAAACGGCGTGGCGATTTACCTTACCGATGTAAAAGCCAAATTCACGCTCGCTGATGGCAAGACCCGTGAAGGCGGCGGCAAACGCGGCGGCGTTACGTGGGCAGTAGCGGAAAAGCACAGCGTTCAGAATATGACCGCCAAACCCGCTGATATCATTCTTGTCGAGTTGAAATAGGTTTCGATGAATCACAACAGGCTTTGAAGGAAGTCGGCGTTTGCCTGCTCCAGGGGACTGCAACTCTCAAGCACTTCCCGGACAGACGGATCTGATGCGCGGGCCGCGTAAGCTAACCAAGCCGCGGCCCCGGCGCGCTCGCCTTCTGCCTGCATAGCGAACTGAACCTCGAGCGGGCGGCCTTCGAACAGAGTGCGATTCAAATCCAAAAGTTCAGGATGCTCCGATAGCAGCTTGTCCTGGATAGCCGAGGCGTTTGGAACAAGCCACTCGACGCGTGTTGCAATTTTATCTTCGCGATCCGCGCAAGCGAGCAAGCCATCTTTCACGGATTGATCGGGGTGATCACTTGCCCAGACTCGATAACGCTGGGCAGCGAGTCTTTCGAGCTTCGCGAGAAGAAATGGTTGGAGCTTGGGTTCGATGTTTCGTAGCACCCCAGCTAATATCTCGGCTACGTTTGGAATGTTGCTTTGACTCTCGGTCACGTTTGAAATCTCCGCGGATTCGTTTCAGCTTGTTTTCTTTTTCTTGGCTTACGCTTCAGAGCGTCTAGTAAGGCATGTTCTACCCAAGCGGTGACAGTAATCCCTTCAAGCGCCGCATTCTTATGGACCCGCGTAAGCACATGAATAGGCAAGCGCCAACTTACCGTCTTTCGAATCGTTTGGCTCGTTGGCGGCCTGCCTGCGCCGAGTCGTCTGCCACCTCTAGGCAATGGCTTTCCTCTCCGACCTCTTCGTTCGTGCAACCAGCCCCTGCTGAACTCCCAGTTGCAGCGACATATCTTTAAGGGCCAGATACAGTGCGCTCTTGAGAACGTCTATATGCGACCTTTGGCGACTATAAATCGGAGACCCCATGCCGAAGGCAAACTCGTCAAATGCAAGCCAACTGGTGTTCTCCTGGAATCTCTTCAGCGCTTGCCTGTAGAACTTTTTCTCCTCGGGAGTCAGGCCACCGAGATTGACTCTTACTCCAGTTTCCAGGTTTACGTATTCCATTTTTGGTCCCCTCTGAATCGAGGAATCCCCAAAAATCCAGGGAACGCCAGTATTACTAATTCTCCCAGGCCGGTTTCTGCGCCCCGTGAACTACAACAATGACATCTATCTGGGTCGGTCTTATGTGATAAATGATTCGGTAAGGCCCTTCTAAGACTTCTCGTATCTGGGGTAAGTTGAATTCTGCCACTACGCGGCCGGATAGTGGGAAACTCCCGATTTGTTGACTTCGGTTTGTGAGACGATCAACTACTCTTTGGGCATATTCCGGTGAACTTCGAGCTATGTATTCGTGGATTGCCGAAAGCTGGTCAAGTGCGTTGTCTGTCCATTCGACTTTCACTTGCTGAGTCCAAACTTTTCACGTACCTCTTCAACACTGGTGGTTCGCCCCGCTTCGCTGTCGGCAAGACCTTTTTCGATAGATTGACGCACGTAGATTTCGTGCATTAGATCATCCCACGTTGAGTTCTCTGGTAGCTGATCCACCAATCGGCGTGCCTCTTGTTTTATGTTGATCGTTTCCATGTATCGACTCCTATTGACCGTTGGACTTGAGGTCACTTGGTATTTTAATGCCGTTCGCGCTGGCATTCAATTCGCGTCACGCTGTTCTGTCGCGTCACGCTGTTCAGGGCACGATGAGAGCGTCATTGGTTTAGGGCTACGGCACATGCGAATTGTTAGTCGACTCCGTAATCAACAAACAAAGCCGAGACGCAGATGTCCAAACCGGCCGCTATCTTTTCAATGTTCACAAGCGATAGATTACGGATGCCCCGTTCAATATCAGCCACGTAGGTTCGGTGTAGACCGGCACGTTCTGAAAGCGCTTCCTGCGAGAGCCCAAGCTCCCGTCGCCGTTTCCTGACAGCGAGACCGAAGCGCGCTCGAATATCTGGTTTGCTTGCACTTGTGACGACACCCAAAATTGTCACTTATTTCCTATGGACGCAGGGCACCAACTAGACTTCAATACTGGCATCGGGTTGTCGCACAAGAGCACTGTGCCTGACGAGAGAAACGATTGGAAATGGTTAAGTGATCAAGTCTGGCTTGATGTATTGGAGCCAATGCTGCACGAAGACCCGGCGCTGGCTGATCGCGCAGCCAAATTGTGGCATTACCTGCTTGTGGAAATTGAGAGCGGCCCGGACGGAGTAACAAACGCGGCTGTGTGCCTTGAGAACGCGCTTCGGCTGACTTTCCCGTTCACGACGACCTATCAGGCATGCATGATTCTTTTCCAAGAGTCATTGGGCGACGACTTCCCAGCGCAGAAGGACTCGCTGGCTGTTTTGTCCGAAGCAATCGTCCGAGTAAAGGCGGCGCTCAAAGGCGCCGCTCGCTCGCATCGAGACAAGCAGCGCAGAAACTCAAGTCGGTGAGAAGTTACTGGCCATGGGAAAGCGTATTGTTAACTTTGAATTTATGCGATAAACCGACTAATGGTCCAAAGGCATGTCGATCTCGGTGAGGCAGCGCAGCGCTGGAAGGCCCTGCACATTTCGGAATTCTTTTTGGCCGTGTCTGTAGACGTATGAGCCATAGAAGACCGTTGGACTGAGACTGTCCTTCACGCCTTGATGTAGCTGAATCGTACTGGCCTCAAGTTGCTGCACTCTTGGCATGTTCTCGTATATCGTTAGCGCCCGTCTAAGGCAGATGTTACATCCTCGCACCCAGAGGTACTCATCGTCATCGATCGAGGCGCCTTTGCGTTCGTTGAAGCGGAATTTTTGCCAAATCGTTACCGATAGATTGTAGTAAGCGAGCATCGCCAACGCCGGCTCCGGCTGCGCGCAAAGGCACGCATCCAGTTCCCGAATCGTGATATCGATGTTTGAATCCACGGCGGCCATGGCTTGTTGAAAGTGATCCGTCGCTGAAAGTGGATTGGCGGGATGTAAAAGAGGCTGCACGGTAACGATAGGTGTCGCATTATCGCCCCTATACTCAAATAAGATGAGGGCAACTGCATCACTTGCAATTGAGGTCTGATCAATCTTGTTCGGGTAAAGCGCGCCGATTGCCCAAGAACAATTAGGCGAACCCACATCGGCGTGCAATATGAAAATTGATCCGGCTGGCCCGTCGAAATCAAGCGTAGAGCTGAGGAAGTTGTCGAAGAAAAGCTTCGCGATGCTCATTGTGAACGGATTCGGCGGTCGGTTCTGAATTTCTGGACTGATCGCGAGTTCTCGCTTTTTGAGAAATTCGCCAACCCGATATAGCGGCATTGAAGATCCTATTCTTACTTTAGACTAACTTCAGATTTCGAGTTTGGGTGCCGTGAGCCTTTCCTCGACGCATTCGCGGATCAGATCGGCCGAATCAACTCCATTGGCGCTCGCAATTCGCTTTACAGCGTCTTTTTCGTGCGGGACACGTAGATTGTGCCGACCGTTTCCCGCTCAAAAACTGACTCAGAAACCTCCTCTAGCTCGCCGGCGAAATCCGTGAGGTCGTGCGAGTCCCAAAAGTGAGCCAATTCCTGAATCGAGGCGGATTTTGGAATTCCTTTGGTAATCATTTGAATCGTTCACTGTCCGATCAAACTTTGGAAGCGAGCGTCTTCCCGAACATTCTCAAAATCCGGGTCGCTCTTTGCCCGAAGCGTGTTGATTTCTTTCAGCGGGCCGAGCGATTCTTTCAGATACTTCAACGCCCGGTCTGAGTCGCCTTTAAGCGCGTACAAACAGGCCATGTAATATTTCGTGAACGGATCGTCGCTGCCTTTTCCTAACCGCTGCTCGAATCGCTTGATCGCGTGCTTGAAGTGCTTCTCGGCTTCTTCGGTCTCGCCTTTTCTCAAATGAGCCGCGCCGAGTTTCTGCTCCAATTCCGTGAGCGAGCGCTCGCGTAACGCGTGATCGCTCGCCTTCAGGAACTCGAGCTCGCGTTCGTACTCGGCGATCGCTTCGTCGTAGCGCCCCTGGCGATAGTAACAATACCCAAGCCGCGTGTGAGCCCCGACCACCTGAAGCCCTTCCTTTCCGGAGATGAATTTTTCCTGCAACTCGATCGCGTGCCCGGCCGCGTCTTCGGCTCGCGTGTAGTTGCCAAGCAGCGTGTGCAGGAACACAAGCTGAAGATACGAGTAGCCCGCTTGAGGGTTGATCGAGACCTCGCGCTCCAGTTCGACGATTGCTTCTTCGATCATGCCCTTGCCAATCCAGTAGGCGCGCGCAAGCGACCCGTGAGCGCCCGCGTTGTTCGGTTCGAGCCTGACCGCTTCGTTCATCGCGGCGATCGCTTCGTCGTAGCGGCCAAGCGTGCTGTATGCGCCGCCCAGGAATTGATGCGCGTGCGAAAGCTTCGGGTTGAGCTTGACTGCTTTTTCGGCGAACTCGACGGCCTTGATCGACAGTTCCGGTATGCTCAGGAAGCCGCCCTTCAAATCGTAAGCCGCCGCCAGCGCCGCCCACGCGCCCGCGTAATTCGGGTCGACCTCGGCCGCTTTCTCAAAGTAGTAAATCGCACGGTCAAGCGAATCACGGCTCCCGGTTCGCAGGTTGATCATCCCGCGCGAGAAGCTCTCGTACGCTTCGACTGACTGTGTTTCGTCGGCGGCGATGTCATCGATCTCGGACGTCGCAAGCTCGAGATTCAACCCCTGACTCAATTCATAAACGATCTTGTCCTGCAGATTGAATATCTCGCTGATCTTGCCGTCGATCTTTACGGTGCGGACAACTTCACCCGTGCCCACATCGATCACTCGAGCGGTTATGCGAATCATCTCACCGATGCGTTGATAACCGCCGCCGAGGATCCACGACGCCGCAAGCCTGCGGCCAATATCGATAGCAACCGACTCGTCGAATTCGTTAAGCGCGCCGGTCTGAAGATCTTTCAACACCTCGAATGTCCGTTCGCGGCCGATCACTGAAAGACCCTTCACCTTTTTCAGGTCGGATGTAACGGTCTCGGCGATCCCCGAGCCGATCCACTCATCTTCGGGCTCGCCTGTAATATTCGAGAACGTCATCACCGCAACAGCGTTTTCCAGCTTTGACATCGCCGCGGTTGCGTCGGCGACTTGTCTTGTGTCCGACAGCAACGCAGTTGGGTGATGCTCGGTTATTGGATGAGCGACGCTTGCGGTGCGATTATTGGAATCTAGATCGCGCTGAAGGTTTCGCAGATCGATGTACATCTCGCGAGCCGACTGATAGCGGAAATCGGGGTCCTTTTCGAGCGTCTTTCGAATGATGCGCTCGAGTTCTTGCGGGATGTTGTAGTTCAGGCGCGCAAGCGCGGGCGGTTCATAATGAACTATGTGGTCGATGACCGACGTCGAGCTCTCGCCGGCGAAGGGCACTTGCGCGGTGAGCATCTCATACGTCACCACGCCAAGCGAAAAGATGTCCGAGCGATGGTCGACATCCTTTCCCAATGCCTGCTCGGGAGACATATATGAAACCGTGCCGAGCACCAGGCCGGCGACGGTTTCCTGTCCGAGCTTCTCCGTGTCCTGGCTGGTTGTGTCGGGCGTTGCGAGGAGGCTTCCCGTTACTTTCGCGAGCCCGAAGTCCAATACCTTGACCAGACCGCGCTCGGTGATGATCAGATTCGAGCTCTTGATGTCGCGATGAATGATTCCAAGAGAGTGAGCTTCATCGAGCGCATCGGACACCTGCATCGCAACGTCGATCGTGTCGAGAATCGGCAGCGGCCCGCGGCTGAGTTTGCTCGAGAGAGTCTCGCCTTCGACGAATTCCATCACGATGAAGCTCGCGCCTTCAAATTCGCCCAGATCATAAATCGCGGCGGTGTAGGGAGAACGCAATGCGGACGCGGCGCGGGCCTCTTTGAAGAAGCGGTCACGCCGGTCGCGATCGTATTGATAGGAAGCCGGCAAAAACTTGAGGGCGACCTGACGGCCCAGTTTGGTGTCTTCGGCGGCATATACCTCGCCCATACCGCCCGCGCCGAGCTGTTCACCGATTCTGTAGTGGAGCACCTTCCTGCCGGTCATGTTAGACAGTATGCTGTTGCGAGAATGAAAGAGCAAAGCGTTCGGTTAAACACCAGAATTTACCGAATTCTATTTTTGAGTTAGTGCCGGAAGTCTTCAGTCTAATCCGGAGGCTCAGGATGACCACGAATCTCTTCCCGGACCAGCAACCTATCGAGGAAGCACACTATTGTCGCTCGGCGCGGGCGCGCGTAGCGTTCTCCGCAAGCACCCGCGCGCGGTCCAACGACTCGAAAGCCTTGCGGAACTGCGCGTCGTCCGAGAGATATACCTGATCACCCGCCTCCGGGCCGTAAGCGGCTGTGATGATCTCGCGCCGCATCTGCGACCGAATGTAGTTTAGGCGCGCGTTGAACTTTTCTTCCGGCAGATTGAATTGCGGCTTCGTCGACAGGTGCAAGCGAAACGCGGCTAACAACTCATCGGTTATTGGATAGCGATTCAGATCCTCGGGTGAGATCCTGGTTTTGTACTGACACTCGGCAATCCTGTATTCGCGCATACCTTGAATCTGGCCCGCGACCAGTTCCCGCACGAAATCGAATATCCCGTAGAACAAGCGGCTCGATACAGGCGGCGCTTTGATTTCAACATCAGGAGTGATGCCGCCGCCGCCGAATACCTCGCGGCCAAGATCTGTACGCCTGGCGTCGCCGTGCTGCGCGTTGGCCGCCGCGGATGCGTCTTCGGTTCGATTCAGGTAGTAGTCGTAGAAGGAAACGTTCGCATAATTCCGCTGGATCGATCGGCCCGTCGGCGTGTAATACTTCGCGGTGGTGAGCACGAGTCCGGTGCCTCCCCACAGATGAAACACGCCCTGCACCAGTCCCTTGCCAAAGGTGCTCTCTCCAACAATCAAAGCGCGGTCGTGATCCTGCAGCGCGCCTGCGACTATCTCAGAGGCTGATGCTGTCTGGCGGTCGACCAGTATCACCATCGGCATCGTGTCGGGCAAATTGTTGTCGGGCACTTTGTGTGTCGCTGCCTCGACATCGCGGCCGCGCACTTCGACGATTTTTTCACCTGGCGCCAGAAACCGCGTCGAGACTTTGATCGCCTCATCGAGAAGTCCACCCGGATTGTTGCGCAAATCCAGAACCAGTTGCCGCATGCCCTCAATCTTCAGTTGGGTAAGCGCCTCCGCCAGCTCTTCGTCGGTCTTGCTTGAAAACCCTCCGGTGAGCGCGATGTAACCGGTTCCAGCCTGGCCCACCATGAACGCATTGCGCACCGAAGGCAACCTTACTTCATCGCGTTTCACCCGGACCGTAATGGGACTCGGAACACCGGTTCGTTCGACGGTGATTTCGAGGGGCTCACCCTTCTCGCCACGAACCTTATGCATAACCTGTTGGCTGTTCCAGTCATCGACCGGCATCTTGTCTATAGCCAGTATCGCGTCGCCATAACGCAGGCCCGCTCGTTGTCCGGGTGCGCCGGGTGTCGCCGAAAGAATGTAAACGTGATCGTAACGCTTCGCGATTGTGACGCCGATGCCATAGATCCGGCTGCTCTGTTCGGTTTGGACTTCGTCGAATTCCGATTTGGTAAAGAAGGCTGAATGAGGATCGAGTTGATGAAGCATGCCCTGCACTGAAGACTTGCCCAGCGCCTCGAGGTCAGACCTGCCTGCGTAACTTTCCTGGATCTCGGCGAGCGCTTCTTTGAATTCGTCGGATAGTTGATCGGTGAGATCGGACTCGGCGTCGGTGACGTGCGCGGGGCGGGCCGAACCATAATAACCGCCGACGAGTGTGGAAACCGCGATCACACCCACGGCCAGCAGCGGCAGCGCCCGATTCTTCATACTTCCGGACTCCTTCGATTCAGAATAATACAGCAGCCGGCGGCGCTTGTCAGTTGCAGGGATGAGGCCGGCTGCCTGATACTTGCCAGTCGCATGACTGAAACAGCAGACGTGGTGATCATCGGGGGCGGCATCGTCGGATCGAGCGTGGCTTATCACCTCGCCGAAGCGGGCTGCGCGAATGTGCTGATCATCGAGCGCGAAGACCGGCAGGGCATGGGCTCGACCGCAAAGAGTATGGGCGGCGTTCGCGCGCAGTTCGCAACGCGCATCAACATCAAGATGTCGCTTTATTCGATCGATTTGTTTTCGCGATTCGAAGAAGTGACCGGGCACACCTCAGGCTACAAAGCTCAAGGTTATTTGTTCGTTGCGGCCAGTGAGCGGCACTTCGATTATCTGAAGACCAATATGCGGCAGCAGCAAGCCTGCGGAGTGAATAACGTCGAGACGGTCACTCGCGAAGACATCGTTAAGACCGTCCCGCAGATTATCGCCGATGATATTGTAGGCGGTACGTTCTGCCCGACCGACGGCTTCGTCGATCCTTACAGCGTGCTCACCGGTTTCTCGAAGCGAGCGCGCGAGCGCGGTGTCAGGTTATGGCTCGAAACAGAATTGACCGGCATCGATGTGAAGGAGGGCCGGATCGCGGGCGTGCAGACGTCACGCGGGTACGTTGCGACTCGAGCGGTGGTCAACGCGGCGGGACCGTGGGCTGCCGGAGTTGCGCGCCTGGCGGGAGTCGAAATACCGGTCGAGCCGCTGCGGCGACAGATCGTGAAGACCGAATCGTTCGAGCAACTGTCGGCGCGGCTTCCGATGGTGATCGACATGTCGAGCGGTTTTCACTTTCGCCCCGAAGGAACCGCCTTTTTGTTGGCGTGGCCCGATCCAGACGAGACCCGCGGATTCAGAACCGACTTCGACTTCGGGTTCATCGAAAAGATATTGACTCGAGCGGTCAATCGAGTGCCGGCATTCGCGGAAGCCGAGGTGAATCCCCGCCGCTGCTGGGCTGGTATGTATGAAATGACACCGGATCATCATGCGATCATCGGCCGAGCTCCGGGGGTCGAGGGCATGTATTTGGCGAACGGCTTCAGCGGGCACGGGGTTATGCACTCACCGGCTACGGGTAAGATCGTCTCGGAACTGGTGCTCGGTACACCGTCGAGTTTTGAGGATGCGCCGATGCTCAGGGCCGAACGGTTTGCTGAAGGAAACCTTCTGGAAGAAACGGCGCTGTTGTGAGAGGCTCAGAAAAAGGTAGGGCCATGACTGTGACGATCACCGTTCCGGCCGAGTTCGAAGCGAAGATAAGCCGAGCGAGCCGCCGCAAAAGGCGTCACGCTTGAAGAGTACGCGCGTGAAGTGCTGGAACGTGTTGCGGAGATGCCGACGTTGCGGGAGCCATTCGCGCCGGTGCGTGAGCAGATCAAAGTCGCCGGTGTGACCGGCGATGAACTGACGGCGCAGATCAAAGAGGCGGTGGCCGACGTGAGAACTCGTCCTCGTGGCTGAACATCTGGTGGTCTTTGTTCACAGCCTGTGTTCCAATATCATTTCAAAAAGGAGATGATCGATCGTGCGAGATCGTGCGAAATCTTACGGCAAGACCAAAGCGCTACGCCCTCGATGAAACCAAGATCAAGCGCGCTCGAAAGCTGCTCGGAACCAGGACCGACGCGGAGACTATCGATCGGGCGCTTGACGAGGTCATCACCGAACGGGAACGCAGCGCGCGCGCCTGGGCAGCAACCGAGCGCTTCATAAAGAGCCGCGTAGTCATCAAGGATGTTTTTGGCCGGATAACTGACGCCAAAGCGTGACGCATGTCCGGCATCCTCCCTAGCTGTAGATCATCCTGATCTTAGCCTCCAAGACAGCGCTTATTGCGAAGTTCGGATCGGATATTAGATCGAGGGCAACATACGGTTTATTCTTATTGTCTTGACTCCCAATTCCAATCTCTTCTTCAACGTCATTGTCTAAGACTACAGATATGCCATACGACGTATCAATCTGATCCTGGGAAGTCACAAATCCCCATCCGCGGCGCACGACGGTTCAGTTTGAAGTCTCATTCGTGTTTTTCATCGGGTTCAGCGGGAGGGTGTTTCTGCTGTGCATAAAGAACCTCGCGCAGGTTTACCGTTCGATGCGGTTCATTCGCAATGCTTCAACCGTCGCTCGTCCGACGGGCGTTAGACCTACAATGAACGAGGCATCAGCGCTCCATGCGAAATGATCCCGCCACCTTTGTTGTCGCGGGTGAAACAGGCCAACAACATCGCCGGTGACAGGATCAGGCACCTCTTGCTTCGTGTACTTGTGCCCATTGCAGCCCTGGCAAGAGAGAGCCAGATTCTCCCGTGCCGGTTGCCCGCCAGCCGAGTAGGGCGTGATGTGTTCGATGGAAAACCATTGAGGCGAGAAGCGTTCCTGGCTGCGGCAGTATTCACAGGTTCCTTGCGCCTAATCGCGAATCAGTCGGCGGAGTTCAGCCGCAATGTGTTTCTCAGGCATCGACTTCAGGCATGATCCGGAAGCTGTATGCCTAGCTGCTCCATCACTGTGGTGAGCGTGATGCCACGCAACTGAGCTAGCTCAGCCAGTGCTTTTACTCGCGCTGCGTGTAAGGCCTCAAGCCGCTGTTGAAGCTCCAGCAGTTCGGAGTGTTCGCTCGGGGTTAGCGTTTCGCCTGATCGCCGCTCAATCAGGTCCGTTAGACGTTGACGTTCAGACTCCGGGAACGCCTGGTTGATGATAGCGAACAGTGACGACTCATCGTCTGACAAAACCGGCGCGTGACGCCGAGCCCGCAGTGCCGCGACCGGTCCACAAAGTCATCCAGTTCCGCTGGACTCAATCGCTCAACGGCTTGCACTAATTGCTTGGCTGAAGCGGATTCAATATTTTGTTCCATCGCTCTTTTTCCGGTGGCTTGGAACGGCAGCCCGCCTGAGTATGTCGCGGGCAAACCAGGTTTACCATATCGCGGCCGGATCTAATTCACATTGAACGGCCGATTACTCAGTCTCGCAAGCGCAACGCCAGGCACGCTCAGAAAGAGGCGTTAGTGAAGAACGCCGCGAAATCTGCCTCGGTCAACTTTTACTCGGTCCAATTGACGCGACGACCCATTTGGAGTAGAAGCAACTCGTCGAACGAGAGTCGTTCAGCTTAGCATTGACTCACGGAACTCCAACAATCCTCAAGAGGATGATCATGCCGAAGAGAAAGACATCGATCCTAAAGTTCGCGGCGCTGATCCTTCTGCTGTCGGCTGGGCTGCTGGCACATTCGCATGCCCAGCAGATCAACTCCGAAAGCTTAAGCGCCCTGCGATATCGTTACATCGGCCCGGTTGGCAATCGCGTCACCTCGGTCGCTGGCGTGCCCGGACAGCCGAACGTCTATTACGCGGGTGCGGCGTCGGGCGGAATCTTCAAAACAACCGACGGCGGCACTCATTGGCAATCGATGTTTGACGATCAACCGGTTTCGTCGATCGGCTCGCTTGCGGTTGCGCCTTCAGATCCAAACATCGTGTGGGCGGGAACCGGCGAGGCGTGCATTCGCAGTCACATCTCGGTCGGCCAGGGGATCTACAAATCCAACGACGCCGGTAAGACGTGGACACTCGCGGGGCTCGAGAAGACAGGTCGAATCGGACGCGTCGTGATCGATCCGCGCGATCCGAACATTGTCTTTGCCGCGGCGCTCGGGCACGCATACGGGCCGCAACCGGAACGCGGAGTCTTTCGCACGGCCGATGGAGGCAAGACTTGGGAGAAGGTGCTGTTCGTCGATGAGAACACCGGCTGCTCGGCTCTCGTGATGGACCCGAATAATCCGCGAATACTGTTCGCGGGAATGTGGCCGCTCGAGATTCACACCTGGGGTCGTGAAAGCGGAGGCCCCGGCAGCGGAATATACAAATCGACGGATGGCGGTTCGACGTGGAAGAATCTCACTGGCCGCGGACTCCCGACTCGAACGACCGGCAAAGTTGCGCTTGCGATGGCGCGCACCAATTCAAACCGGATCTATGCTCTGATCGAAACCGGCGATGGCGTTCCGCTCAAAGGGCAGGAGACCGATCGCGGCAAGCTCTGGCGTTCGGATGATGGCGGCGAAAACTGGAGGCTTGTCAGCTACGATCGCAATCTCGGAGGACGCACTCATTACTACTTTCATGTCGCCGTTGCACCTGATAATGAAAACGAAACGTACTACCTGACCGCTTCGTTCACGGTGTCGCTTGATGGAGGCGAAACCGCGCGAGTCGCTCAATTCGGGAACAGCCCCGGTGGTGACAATCATGACATCTGGATCGATCCAACCAACGCGAGCCGCATGGCCGTAGCAAACGACGGCGGCGTGAGCATCTCGGTGACTCGCGGCCGCACGTGGGATCGCATTCAGCTTCCGATCGCGCAGATCTATCACGCGACTGTGGACAATCAGATTCCTTACAACGTCTACGGCAACAAACAGGACGGCCCCTCGTATCGCGGGCCGAGCAACAGTCGCTCGGGCGGCGGCGGTGGTGGATTTGGAGGAGGAATTCCACGAAGCGCGTGGCAGTCGGTTGCGGGCGGCGAGAGCGGCTGGGCCACACCTGACCCAGCGGACAGCAATATCGTCTGGTCGAGCGCTTCGGGGTCGGGAAGCGTTGGTGGAATCGTCGAGCGCTTCGACTTGCGGAACGGCGCTTCGCGCAATGTTGAAGTTTGGCCCGACCAAACGAATGGCTGGCCCGCCGCCGAATTGAAATATCGATTCGTATGGACGATGCCGCTCACGATCTCGCCGCACGATCACAACAGAATCTATGTCGGAAGTCAGCACGTCCATCAAACCACCGACAACGGACAGAGCTGGCAAGTGATCAGCCCGGATCTGACTACGAATGACAAGAGCAAGCAGGGATTCTCGGGCGGGCTTACCGGCGACAACATCGGAGTCGAATACAACTCGGTCGTGTTCGCGATCGCTGAATCGCGGCTCGAGAAAGGATTGATCTGGGCGGGAACCAACGACGGACTGGTGCAAGTCACTCGCGACGGCGGCAAGAACTGGACGAACGTCACCAAAAACATTCCGGGGCTTCCGGCGTGGGGAACGATCAGCAATATTGAAGCTTCGCGATATGACGCCGGCACTGCATACATCACCGTCGACCTGCATCAAGTGAACAACCGCGATCCGTTTGTCTATAAGACCAACGACTACGGCAAGTCCTGGAAGCAAATCACAAACGGCATACCACGAAGCATGCTCAGCTACGCGCATTGCATTCGCGAAGACGCGGTGCGCCGCGGCTTGTTGTATCTGGGAACCGAGAACGCGCTGTACGTTTCGTTTGACGACGGCGAAAACTGGCAGCCGCTGCAGGGTAATCTTCCGCACGCGCCGGTTTATTGGATTGCGACTCAGGAACACTTCAATGATCTGGTGATCGCGACGTACGGGCGAGGCTTCTGGATACTGGATGATCTCGGGCCGCTTCAGCAGATGAACAAGAACGTGCTTGATTCGAATGGTCATCTGTTCGCGCCCCGGCCCGCATATCGATTTCGCAGCGGCACTGTGCCGTTCTCGATGAGCGATGATCCGACGGCCGGACAGAATCCGCCGTACGGCGCGTCGATCAGTTACTACTTGAAGAGCGCGGCGAAAGGTGACGTGAAGATTCGCATCGAGGACGCTAAGGGCCAAACCGTGCGCACGCTCACGGGAACGAAGAGCGCGGGGACAAACCGGATCACGTGGGACTTGCGAGATGAGCTTTCGAAAGAGATGCGGCTCAGAACGAGCCCGGCTTATGCTCCAGAGATCCGCGTGGGAACAGAAGGCTGGCGGTCGGCGCCCGAAGGCGGGCGAATGTCTTTGCTCGTCGCGCCGGGAAATTACACGGTGAAGCTCTCGGTTGACGGCCAGGAGCTAAGTCAGCCGCTAACGATAAAGAAGGACCCAAACTCGGGCGGGAGCGAAGCCGATATTCAGGCTCAGGCTGCGATGCTCGCCGAGTTGCGCAAGGACCTCGAATCGGCCGCGGACATGGTCAATCAAATCGAGATGATTCGCGGCCAGCTCGAGAGCCTACGATCGCTTTTGCCCGCGGGCGCTGACTCGGCGCCGGTCAAGACGGCCGCGGATGATCTCGACAAGAAGCTGATCGAAGTCGAGGACAATCTGATTCAGCGAAGGCTGACGGGCACCGGACAGGACGGCGTTCGATGGCCGGTGCGGTTGATGAGCAAGATAAATTACCTGGCAAACGGATTGAGCGGTTCGGACTTCGGCCCGACGACGCAGCAGCGCGAGGTGCATGCGCAGTTCAAGGAGCAACTGTCGTCGCATCGCAAACGGCTCGATGAAGTGCTGAGCAAGGATCTGCGCGCGTTCAATGACATGCTCCGAGAACGCGGGACCCAGAATATAATCACGAGGAATCCTTAGGCGATAGATTAAGCACCGCTCCGACTGCCGCTGAGATCAGCCGCTGAAACTACGAATCGGTTTACGATCAACTGCTGACTGCAGCCTGCGTTCGGGCATGTAATCGGTTTCCCTCTCAATCTTTGCTCTATCGGGAAGACAGAAAGACAAGAAGGACAGCGCAGCATCAATGCGCCGGCGTGAAGAATCGGTGTTACAAACAGCGGTTCGTACTCGATTCCTACAAGGTCGATGGGATAAACACCTCCAGCCGCGTCGCCACAAAGGACCATCGGCTTCGAAGGATGAAACGCCACACAATAGGGCGTGGCAGGAAGAGGCAAGCACGCCAGCTCGGTTCCGGTAGAGCGCGACCAAAGTCGCAGGGTTCGGTCGTCGCTGACCGATGCCAGCATCATAGCATCGGGGCTTATAGCGCAGTCCCAAATCAGCGCGCTGTTTCTGGTGAACGTTTGCAGTTCGGCGGCACTTGATGGATCCCAGGTCTTCAGTTCGTGCCAGCTCGCTGAAGCGACGAACGTTGCGCCGGGACTGATTGCACAAGCCATCACAGCGCCCCTGTGCTTCGAAAAGGCCACTCGCTGTTCGCAGGAGAACAGATCCCACACCTTGAGGGTCTCGTCTGAACTGGCCGAAACAACAAATGAGCTATCGGGGCTGATCGCGCAATCGTTGACGTGCCCGGTGTGTGCGGCAATCGAAATGATCTTCTGGCCGCTGGCGGAATCCCAGAACACCAATGTCTTGTCCCATCCAGTCGAGACAATCAGGGAGCAGTCGGGACTGATCCTGCACGCAGTGATCCAGTCGCTGTGACCCGACAGCTTTGCTCGAACAGCGCCGGTGGCAACATTCCACAGCCGGATGTTCTTGTATCCGGCCGAAACGATGAAGCTGTTGTCCGAGGAGATCACGCATCTAGCCTGACTGCTGCCGGTTTGAAGAGTAAGCCGAACTTGAGCGGTTTCAAGATCCCACAGCTTGATCGTTTTGTCCGCAGCGGCTGAAAGCGCCAGCTTACCATCCGAGGTGAAGCCGCAGGTTCTGACGCTGTCGACGTGTTCGATTCCTGGCGAAGGTTTGTCCTCTACGACTGAGATGTCCCAGATCTTAAGTGTCTTGTCGTCGCTCGCTGACACTACTCGCTTGCCGTCCGGCGTGACTGCACAAGCCCTCACTTCTCCACTGTGGCCACTGAGTGTAAGTTGCACAGCGCCTGTAACCGCATCCCATACCTTCAGGGATTTGTCGACACTTGCCGACACGATTCGCAAGCTGTCCGAGGTCACCGCGCATGCGAGCACTCGCCCGGTATGGCCCTTCAGAGTCAAGCTCCGCTTTCGGCTTTTCAAGTCCCAAACCGTCAGATTCTCGGGGGTCGCCGCCACTACGAATTGACCGTTCGCGCTCACCGCGCAGGCTCCGATGTAACCATCATCAGCTTCGAGCGTGAATTGTTCGCGGCCCCGCTCCAGGTTCCAAACTGTGATTGATCCATCGCCGTTGCCGGAGACAACGAGTTTCCCGGTTGGATGCGCGGCGAGCGCGCACACGCCGCCACGCAGACTTCGCATGCTCGGTCGTTCTGTGGCGCGGACCAAGTCCCAAACTCTCAACGTCTGGTCCTGGGCGAAGACAACGAACCGGCTGTCGGAGCTAATGACGCACTCCGATATTTCTTCGGGGTTAAAGGTGAGAGTTGTAATCGGTAAGCGGGAGTTCAAATCCCAGATGGTTAGCTCATTCGTACCATCCGATTCCTCTTCTGCGATTGACACTAGATGTCGACCGTCGGGATTAATTGCGCACCGCATTATCGGGAGACTCTGCTCTACAAGGATGCCGCGCTGTTCGCCGGTCTCGAGATCCCATAATCTAATCGTGCCGTCGCGGCTCGCGGATATGACGAGCTGCCCATCCGGCGTAACATGGCAGTCTTCCACGGGACGGGTGTGTCCTTCGAGAGTTCGACTGATGGCCGGCGATTCACGAAACGGAAACTTGACATGTAACCGCGGACGCGCACCCGAGGCTATCCTTCTATTGAGTTCTTCGACGAGGGATCGCGTCAGCGGTTCGTCGCTCCATTGAAGTCTGTTGGAGATTTGTTGCCGAACAAGCCAGGGCCAAATTGAGAGGCTGTTTAATTCTTGTCGAACGGCGGTGGAGATTTCCTGCAGCGCCGCACGCTGAGCCGCTATGTTGTGAGCGGCGTGACTCTGCGAAGCTCGTTTCGGAGATTTCTTAGTCCGCATCTAGTTCAGAGAAGCCCGCTGTTGCAAGGGCCCTGACGGCTCAATCATAGGGAGGGCCAGAAGGCGCTGCAAACCTTCCAACTCGTCTTTTTGAGGGCTGCGAGTCGGTTTGGTATTCTTGTGCGCCGGAATCCTCGGTCATTCCGAAATCAATACAGCGAAGCCAGTGTGCCATTCATTGCATTCGCAGATGGAGCAAAATATGAAAATAATCACTTCCAGAATTGTCGCGACAATACTTGCAGTCTCGCTGGTGGCACTCGCGCAGTCGCCCATTCAATCTAGAATCGAGCGCGTAGAAACCGGATTGCTTCCGGCGGTGATCGTAAAGGGAGCGCCGGCCTGGACGGTTCAGGAGCGCCTGAAACGCTACAACATCCCCGGCGTCAGCATTGCAGTCATCAATAACTACAAAGTCGAATGGGCGAAAGCTTACGGAGTGAAGGACGTCGAAACAAACGAGCCCGTCACCACCGAAACGCTGTTTCAAGCGGGCTCGATCAGCAAGCCCGTTGCTGCGATGGTCGCGCTCAAGAAAGTCGAGCAGGGAAAGATCGCGCTCGATGAAAACATCAACAACAAGCTGACTTCCTGGAAGCTCCCCGATAACGAGTTCACCGCAAAACGAAAAGTTACGCTCGCGAATCTGTTGAGTCACACCGGCGGACTTACCGTGCATGGCTTTCCGGGTTATGCCGTCGGCGAAAAAATCCCGACACTTCCGCAGGTGCTCGACGGCGCTCCGCCGGCAAACACGGCGCCGGTTCGAGTAGATGTCGAGCCGGGCACGAAGCATCGCTATTCGGGCGGGGGGACGACAATCGCGCAGCTTGCAATCATGGACATCGAGAAGAAACCCTATCCGCAAATCGCGCGAGAGACGGTGTTGGGACCGCTTGGCATGACGAGCAGCACTTATGAGCAACCGCTGCCGGACACGATAAGAAAGAAAGCGGCAACGGGATATCGGACAAATGGAAAACCGGTCGAAGGCAAGATTCACATCTATCCCGAGATGGCCGCCGCAGGCTTGTGGACAAATCCAACCGACCTCGCGAAGTTTGCGATTGAAGTTCAGCTTTCGCTCGCGGGCAAATCCAATAAGGTGCTTTCGAAGGACACGGTGTCGAAGATGGTGACGCCGTTCATCGAGCCCTTCGTCGGGCTCGGCTTCTTCATTGAAAAGCATGGCAGCGCGACTTATTTCGGACACGGCGGCGCCGATGAAGGTTTCCGCGCGCAGTTGCTCGTGAACCGCGACAAAGGCTACGGCGCGGTGGTGATGGTGAATTCCGACAACGCGCAGATCATTAACGAAATATTCCGAAGCATCGCACATGAGTATCAGTGGGATGACTATCTACCGGCGGCGATTGACCCGGTGCCGGTGGATTCGAAGAAGCTCGATGACTACGCCGGCCGCTTTCTGGTGAACCCGGATCGTGTGCTCACGATATTGAAAGAGGGCGGACAGCTTTACGCCCAACCGACTCAGTCACCCCGGCTCGAACTGTTCGCGGTATCGGAAACAGAGTTCGTCAGAGGCGATGCGAACGTGCGTTACACATTCGTGCGGGGCGCTGATGGCAAAGTTGGTTCGGTTCGAATTCAGTTTGACGGTGGGAATTCGGACGCGCCGCGCATGTCAAAGGGCGCGATGATTCCGTATGAGATGCTGATGGCGGGAAAGGCAGCGGAAGCCGTAGAGGCGTACAGGAAGATCAAGCGGGAGAAGCCCGCGAACAGCGCGGTTCAGGAGGCGCGGTTGAACGACTTGGGATACGCCTTGCTTCAGGAGAGTAAGCTTTCCGATGCCATCGCGATTTTCAAATTGAACGTCGAGTTGTATCCACAATCATCGAATACGTATGACAGCCTGGGTGAAGCGTATATGAAGAACGGCGACAAGGCGCTGGCGATTTCGAACTATGCTAAATCACTCGAGCTGGATCCGAAAAACAAGAACGCTGCCAATATGCTGGAGAAGCTCCGTCGTTGACCAGCGCATCAGAAGGTGAAATCAATAACACCGCCCTGGAGCTTGCGGGCGAGCGCGACACCCACCGCGATGATGCGTTCGGTATCGTCGATCATGCGGCTGCCGTACTTGGTTTCGAGGAACCCCGGCTCGGCCATCACGCCCAACCGCACGCGCCCTTCTCCTTCAATAAGAACGATGTCGCCTGAAAGAGGCGAGCGCCCTCCGGCACACAATACGATGTCCCCCTCCAGCAGACTCTTTTCAGGCCACGACCCGTTGACCAGCACGCACTCATAATCAGCCTCGGGAATGCCAAGCACTTTTACGAGCACGTCTTCATCATCTGCGTAAACCTGCAGCCGGCGCTTCTCGTTCGCCGGAATGTTCTCGTCTCTTTCCATGAGCTGTTCCCTCGATGTTGAGGATTTATTGAATCTGGCGGCGAGTTGGTTGTCAATCTTCGCGGCCCCGCGTTCGGAGTTTGCGTGTTCAACTGCGCAACGGCTAACCTCAAAAAGAGGAGGGACGATGGCGCGCGGCGACAAGACTACCAACCAAACGCTTGCTGAACTGACACGCAGGGTATGGCGCGAATCGATCGACGACGAAGTCTTTGGCCGGGCGGCCGAACTCTCGTACTATTTTCTGCTCGCGTTGTTCCCGTTGCTGATCTTTCTGACGAGCATTCTGGGTTTTCTGCCGGGCGCGCGTGAGGACCTGATGAACGGCATGGCGCGAGTCGTGCCGGCGGATGCGTTGAAGTTGGTGCGCGAAACACTGGATGACATCGTCAGTCATCGCAGCGGATCAGTGCTCTCGCTTGCGTTGCTATTATCGTTATGGTCGGCGTCCAGCGGTGTGGTGTCGCTGATACAAGCGCTGAATGTCGCATACGAAACGCGTGAAACAAGGCCGTTTTGGAAGAAGCGGCTGGTGGCGATCGGGCTCACACTGACGGTGGCGTGGCTGCTCACCGCCGGATCGCTGCTGATAATGATTGGTCATCGGTTGGGCGGATGGCTTGCGGGCGCGTTCGATCTAAGCGCGGGGCTCGCGGTTGGTTCGTCGATTCTGGGATACGTCATCGGAGCCGCGCTTCTGTTTGCGGGCATCAGTGCGATCTATTACTTCGGTCCGGATGTCGGGGACGGCGCAAGGCCGGTCAAAGCGGGCGCGTTGTTCGCTTCGACGGGCGTGGTGATTGGCTCGCTGTTGTTTTCCATATACCTGCGGCTGGCGCCCAGCGCGAGTGCAACGTATGGCAGCCTGGGCGCTGTCGTCACTTTGCTGCTGTGGTTGTACTTGATGGGTCTTATGTTCCTGATCGGCGGAGAGATCAACTCGGAGTTGAGGATAGAAGAATGAATCGTGAAGGGTAAAAACGTGAGGGATGACCAGAGGCGGCCGACTAGATATGACTGAAGACAGGAAGGGGAACAGGACCCCTTCCCCTTTGGTAGGTTGGCTATTTCTCTTTGAATGACTGCCTGAGTTTTCGGAGGGATTCCTCTGCTAGCCTTATGCCTGTCTCTTTCGGATCGTCGCTGAACTGATCTCGATCCTCCGGCGTTGAGGGATAGAACGTTTTCTCGTACTCATCATACGAGTACGTTTCGGCTTTTCCTTGTTTGTTGGTTTTCTTATTCATCTTCGTAACCGCCTTTCGCCAACAGTGGCGTCATCGGTAATACTTGGCAAAAAACTGCGGATTCGAGGCTGCGTCAAAATAGTGCTTTCGTTTAATCCAGATAAACCCATCGCCCTTAGATATTATAGCCACGTCAATCGGTCCGCCAACAGTTTCAGGGACCAATGTAAAACGCCTCTTAAAGGACGTGAGATTCACGAGAGACTCTGCCATTGAGGCAAGTTCGCTTAGCGGAAGGAAATCCACCATCTCTAGGATGGGGTTGACATGTTTTTTGCGTGAGCATTTACCCATCGTATTCATAAACTCCCCGACTATCGTTGTCCCAATCCCTTGTAGTTTCGTTACAAGTTCTTTCCTCTGCTTTGCTGTAAGGTGTGGAAGTGTTTTAACGATTTGCCGCGGGTACTTATCGAACAACTCATGTAGATATCGATGAATGGTCTGATAGTACAAAGGGTCTACACCCTCAATAAAGGTGTATACCATTTCGTGCTGAGCAAACGGAACGATGCTGGCGCTGCGATCCCCGTCGATCTGCTCTTGATACTCAAGTTTGTACTTGAGCTTGTTATTTACCATTCCCTCTACCTTATAAAACAGTAACGACGGATAAAGGTCCTTCGACCCAAATCCCGCTATTACAATCCCTGAGTAATCGGGCCGAGAAAAATCTCTCGCGAACAGATTTACGCAGAAGCGTTTTAGGAGATCAAGCGACGAGGACGATATAGGTAATTTCTTGAACACTTGCTTAATAATCCTATTCAGCAATGGGTCGTACTTTTTTAAAGTTTGTTCTATGAAGTCCTGCTGAACGGTCGGTAACAGTGGCTGACTATTGAGCTCATCGTGGTGCTGCGCTATTTGCTTGGCAGAGATCGCCAAGATTTCGGTCTTGCTCACCCTTCTGGCCTTGTGAGCGATTGATTCAACCTCTTCGTTAATACTGTTTCGAATAGCGGAGAGAAAACTGAAGCTGGTCGATCCAAAGTGTTTCTCCTGTTCTTTTTCCGGAAAGAATGAAAGATTCCCGTCCAAAAACGTAATAAACTGACTCCCGTACTCCTGAAGAGAATCGTGCGGTTTGTCACCCAATTGCTGTCTGAAGTATTTGACTATTGTTTCCCAAGGCAGATTCATCATTTCGGCATCATTGAATATCATGAGTCCGACCGGATGGTACTTCGATAGCATGAAAAGCTTGTTGGTTTGATATATCTTCACGCCTTCGGGGCCACCGTCTATTGTAACGGCGCTGTCTGCGGCAAGGGCTACCGCCGACTTATTCATTATCGCAATTTCCGCTGTCATCTCTTCCTATGAATCGCAGTTTACCAAGTCAACAAGCGTCGGGTACGCCAATGTCAGCGCGATTGTACTACAGAGTGTTGAGTAATCAATAGGAACGCAAGCTTGGAATCTTCGAGAGGCCCTGACTCACTTGTGGTTTTTGTTTTCGGGGAAAGGATCGGCGACACGAGGCCTAGTTTTCACGCTCGAATCACGAGTCGCGCCTTTTCATTTCGTGCCAACCTTTGTCAGCGGGCGGGCGAGCAGCTTGGCGTTTTCAGAATACAACTCGTAATCGGCCTTCAGGTTCTCGCTTGTCGCGAACAACCAAAGCGGATACAGATCGAGCACGATCGCCTGCGCGCGATCAAGAAAGCTCCGGCGCGAAATTCGCGCGTCGCTTGCTGTGAAGTGCTCGCCTACGACGAAGTTCTCGAGCTTGATCCATCGGCGCGCAGTCTGGGGCAGCGGCCATTTCTGGACCTTGCCTCCTTCTTCACCCGCCAGCTCCGAATACTTCTTCAATATTTGCCGCTCACCAAGGTATCGCTCAAACAGTTTCAGGTTCGCTTTGATCGCGTTCTGGATTGGCCCCGTGCGCATCGGGTTGTGACCGCCGGGATAGAAGCCAACCGAAACGCCTTTTGGGAAGATGCCCGCGTACAGCAGCGGACCGCCTGACCACTTATCGCCGCGCCGGGGAAAGCTAACATAGAGATAGGGTCGATAAGGTGGGCGATTCTTGTGAAAGCGCATGTCGTTGCTGATCCGGCTCACCGTTTTTCCGACACGTGCTTCGGTCTCGAAGTCTTCGTTGAGCATGTGAACAATTCCGCCCAGTTCCGTCACGAAGGCTTTGATCGGACCAAGCACAGCGGATTCGTATTCGTCGCGATGCTCGTCAAACCAGGCTTTGTTGTTGTTTTCTGTAAGTCCCGACAGGAACTTGAACAGATCCGCAGATAGTCCTTCGAAACGTGTGGCTTTCATATCAAACTCTATGAAGCGATTTTTGTACGCGGCTGAGCTTAAGGGCTGCCGCTGAGGGCTGTCAACGCGCCCCCAATGGCTCCGTTTGGGAACCTGGCGCCACTTCGTTGACGGGCATGAAACGCGATGATAGGCTTCGGGCCGTGACGGCGAAGAAAGAATCCGAGCAATCCGGCGAATCCGATTTCGCGCGAAAGTTTCAGGGTCCGGGAGGCACTCCGGGCGGTCTTGGGATGTTCATCTTCGGACTGGCGCTGGCGATCGCGGGCGGCTACTTGATCATGAATCAGGTGCAAGTCACGAGCGGCTTTTGGCACTGGTGGGGACCGAACACCTTCGGACTGACGCTCATTCCGCTGGTGATCGGATTGGGCCTGTTGTTCTTTGACGGGCGTTCGATCGCCGGATGGGTGCTCGCTGGCGGCGGTGCGGTGATCATCTTCGTGGGGATACTCGCGAACCTGCAAATCTTCTTTACGCCGACCAGCTTGTTCAATGTGATCCTGATGCTTACTATGTTTGCGGCCGGGCTCGGGTTGATGGCCCGCGCGGTCAAGAGTTCGTGAACGATGCGAAACAGTTCAACCCTCCTTCGATCACAAGCACTGAAATTCCGTCTCCTGATTGCTTTCTTCTCCATCGCAATCATCGTCTCGTCTCAACCTCTTTCGCCGGTCTCAGGTTCGTGCGGCGCAATCGCTCCTAACGATCTTGAGACTAAGATCGCGGAGCTCGTCCGCGCGAGCGGCGCCGAGACAGTCGCGGTTGCTTACTACGATCTTGTAACAGGCCACGAATTACTGATCAATCCCGACCTCAATTTTCACGCCGCGAGCACGATGAAGGTGCCGGTGATGATGGAGCTGTATCGCCAGGTTGCGGCGGGCAAGCTCTCACTCAACCAGCGCATCCCGATCAAGAACGACTTCGCGAGCATCGTCGACGGCAGTCATTATTCATTAACGCCCGACAGCGATTCCGAGCTAACGCTTTACAGGCGAGTAGGCGAGAAGGAAACGATTCGCGAGCTGCTTCGGTTGATGATAACGGTGAGCAGCAACCTGGCGACGAATATCCTGATCGAACGACTGACACCCGAGCGCGTGATGGACTTGATGCGCGACATCGGAGCCAACAACATTCGTGTGCGGCGAGGAGTTGAAGACGGCAAGGCATTCGAGAAGGGCTTGAACAACACGACCACAGCTCGCGACTTGATGATTATTCTTAGGCGAATCGCCGAGCGTCGCGCGGTTTCGCCGAAAGCTTCGGATGAGATGATCAAGGTAATGTTAGAACAGAAGTTCAACGAAGGCATTCCAGCCGGCCTGCCAAAAGAAGTTCGAGTGTCCCACAAGACAGGATCGATAACGAAGGTGAATCACGACGCAGCGATTGTATACGCGCCCGGCCGCAAGCCTTACGTCCTAGTGGTGCTTGAGCGTGGGATCGAGGATGAGAAGCGAGCTCACAAGCTGATCGCTGATATTTCGCGAAGGGTATATGAAGCGACCGTCGGGAACAACTGACGAGTTGGCAATGGGACGGGACCCTCGACAATGTTCTTTCGTGCAAATTCTCTAAGTTCGCGGTAAGCTGATCTCGACTTCAATCGTTCTTTGGTGAAGCTATGAGTACACAATCAAAACCGCTCGATGAACTTGTACGGGAACTCCCGGCTGACTCGCAGGCCGAGGTCAGGAATTTTGTTGAATCCTTGCTGCGGAAGCGAAACGGGAAGTCCGCGGGCAAGTTGCGTCAAGGCTGGGCCGGCGCGTTGAGCGACTTTCGTGAAGAATACTCGTCGCTTGAGCTTCAGAAGAAGTCGCTGGATTGGCGGGGTGATTGATGTATTTGGTTGATACGAATATCTGGCTCGAGCGTCTGCTCGGGCAAGCCAAGTCTGACGAAGTCGGCCAATTCCTCGACCAAACACCAACGAACAAATTGTTCATAACCGACTTCGCTTTTCATTCCATCGGCGTGATATTGACGCGACTGAAACGAAAGGCGGTACTGCTTGATTTTGTGCAGGATGTCTTCGTTGAGGGTTCAGTAACAATGGCTTCTCTCAAGCCGGAGGAAACGCAAGACGTAGTCGACGCGATAGACCGATACCAACTGGATTTCGACGACGCTTATCAATATGTGGCTGCAGAGAGAAATGGTTTGGTATTGGTCAGCTTTGACGGTGACCTCGACAAAACTCCGAATGGCAGAAAGACTCCAGCGGAGATAATGTCGGCGAGCGTAATTAGCGATTAAGGTAAAATTGTCGAGTAGGCAGGTTCCTCCCGATGCTTCAGGTTGAGGTTTGTTTTCTCCGTTTGCCGCCTGGTTTCCCGGCGGTGCCACTATATTTCAACCTTTCATCAGTTGTCCCCTGCCCCTCTCAGA
>Ga0207684_10000205_pt1 | contig 91547 bp, 78 predicted proteins | sample KBSK5501metaG_FD_184342 | JGI IMG/M metagenome (GOLD analysis project Ga0207684, IMG submission 184342) | Corn, switchgrass and miscanthus rhizosphere microbial communities from Kellogg Biological Station, Michigan, USA - KBS K5-50-1 metaG... | ecosystem: Host-associated > Plants > Roots >...
GCTGGGGTTTTCCTCCTTTGTCATTCCGAGCGGAGTCGAGGAATCTCTCATTTTAAGAATTTCCAGCAGCAAGAGATGTCTCGACTGCGCTCGACATGACAAAAAGAGCATTTGGGCAACAGCCCCTAAACATTTGATATCCGTTTTTCGACTTCTTCGGCGGCATTAATTGAAAAGCTCACGCACTTTCACCAATACCTCGTCGAGTTTCGCTGCCTGCACCTTTCCAACTGAGTGAAGAATGACGCAAGTTCGTTTCGGCGAGACGCCGAAACCAACGCCCGAGACGGGCGCGCTACCCATTCACGTAAACTTTGCTGCCCTTTTCGACGAATTCTTTTGCCTTTTGTTCCAGACCAGCTCGAATCGCCTCGTCCTCGGACAATTTCTGTTCGGCCGCAAATTTCCTAACGTCTTCTGTGATCTTCATGCTGCAGAAATGGGGTCCGCACATCGAACAGAAGTGAGCTGATTTCGCCCCTTCCATGGGAAGGGTCTCATCATGAAAGGCAAGCGCGGTCTCGGGGTCCAATGACAAGTTGAACTGATCCTGCCAACGGAACTCAAACCGCGCCTTGCTTATTGCATTATCGCGGTACTGCGCTCCCGGGTGTCCCTTCGCCAGGTCAGCCGCATGCGCCGCAATCTTATACGCAATCACTCCATCCTTAACATCCTTCTTATTCGGCAAGCCCAAGTGCTCCTTTGGAGTCACGTAACACAACATCGCGCACCCGTACCAGCCGATCATGGCCGCGCCGATCGCGCTGGTGATGTGATCGTAGCCGGGGGCGATATCGGTAGTGAGCGGGCCGAGTGTGTAGAACGGCGCTTCGTCGCACCACTCGAGTTGTTTCTCCATGTTCTCCTTGATCATGTGCATGGGGATGTGGCCCGGCCCTTCGTTCATCACTTGCACGTGCTGTTTCCAGGCGCGCTGGGTCAGCTCACCCTGCGTGTAAAGTTCGGCGAACTGCGCTTCGTCGTTGGCGTCCGCGATTGAACCGGGACGGAGACCGTCGCCGATGGAAAAGCTAACGTCGTACGCTGCCATGATCTCGCAGATCTCGTCCCAACGCGTGTAGAGAAAACTTTCCTGATGATGCGCGAGGCACCATTTGGCCATGATCGAGCCGCCGCGCGAGACGATGCCGGTGGCGCGGCGCGCCGTCATCGGGATGTATCTTAATAGGACGCCGGCGTGGACGGTGAAGTAATCGACCCCCTGCTCCGCCTGTTCGATGAGCGTGTCGCGATAAATTTCCCAGGTCAGTTCCTCCGCGCGGCCGCCGACTTTTTCGAGGGCCTGATAGATCGGCACTGTGCCGATCGGCACCGGCGAGTTCCGAATGATCCATTCCCGCGTGGCGTGAATGTTTTTGCCGGTGGAAAGATCCATAACCGTGTCAGCGCCCCACTTCGTGGCCCACCGCATTTTCTCGACTTCTTCCTCGATCGACGACGCGACCGCGCTGTTGCCGATGTTGGCGTTGATTTTCACCAGGAAATTGCGGCCGATGATCATCGGCTCGCTTTCCGGGTGATTGATATTCGACGGGATGATGGCGCGCCCGCGCGCAACCTCGGCACGGACGAATTCGGGCGTGATCTTGCGCGGAATATTTGCGCCGAGCGCCTCGCCGGAATGTTGATGGTAGAGGGAGTCTCGTGATTCGTGATTCGTGAACCGTGAATCGTTGCGGTTAATCTTCGATTCTCGATTCTCGATTCTCGATTGGGCCTGTCGTCCATTTTCGCGAATGGCAATGAATTCCATCTCGGGCGTGACGATTCCCTGTCGCGCGTAATACAACTGGGTCACGGGATGCGATTTCGCACGCAGCGGTTTGTTCTTCACTGACCTCTGAAATCTGACCTCTGACTTCTCGCCGTTTCGTTCCGCAGCATGCTTCTCCGATAAATATCCGTTGTCCTGCGGACGAACGGCACGTCCTTCGATTTTCTCCACGTCGCCGCGGTCGCGGATCCATTTCGCGCGCAGCGGTGGCAAACCTTGTTTGACGTCGCCGTGAAAATCTGGATCGCCCCACGGGCCGCTCGTGTCGTAGACGCGCACTGGCTCGTTAGGCTCGAGCGCACCGTCGAATGATTTTGTCGGCGCGACCGAGATCTCGCGAAACGGCACGCGAATGTCGGGATGCAATTTCCCGGCAGCGTAAATTTTGCGCGAATTCGGTAACGGTTTTTCCGCGCTAGTTTCTTGCTCTTCGTTTTTGGCGATCATATTTCGGCCACCGATTTACACAGATGAAGCAGGATCAATCAGAAAACCAGGAACACACGAGGAAGACCTCACAAGATTAAACGTCTTATCCTCAAAATATCCGTTCCATCCGCGTAACCTGTCGCGCCGTAGCTCGGCGTAGGCGGATCCGCGGTCCATTTTTTCTGATCTGTGAAGATCTGTGTGCATCTGTGGCTGCAACAAAAAACCATGCGCGGAAAATCGCATGGCTGAGATGCCAGTCCAGCTCGGACCTCCCTTCGTCGGCATTACCCGCATCAGGTTCAAGGGGTTCGTCATTCGACGTCTCAGCCATCGCGGCTCCCCCGCACTTCGCTTCCAGAATAAGACCGACGCGCAGCAAGTCAACACGCGTCGCCGGGGGAGCGGCGCGGGCCCTCACGCGCAGATTCAATCAACTGCGGCTGGGGACAGCCGCCTCTACACCTTCTCGGTCTTACCGAACAATTACGAGCAGCGTCGGTTATTGAGTGGCCGCCGGCTTCTCTTCTTTCATGTTTGTGTGAAAGATCGGGTGCCATTCGCCCTTCTTCATTTGCCAGATCGACCCGGCGTTGTAGGTGCCCGAGGCGTCTTTGCCGTCCGCGGTGCCTTCCACCTTCACGTGGTAGGTCACGAGTGCGGTGTCCGCATCGGTCATGACGAGATTAAAATCGCTAAGAGCGAACGATTTCAGGTCCCACTTTTGCATCGAATCTATCTCCTTTTGCTTCGTCTGGATGCCGTCGCTGTAGACGGCCATGAAGTTAGGAGAGAGGAGTTTATTAAACTCGTCGCTCTTCTTGTCTTTGAAGGCCTGCCAGGCCGCTTTTTCCTTCTCCATCATCGTGTCCTTGTCCGGTGCGGCGATCGAAACCGCGATCGTCGCGAACAAGGCACCCATCGCGTATGTAATATATTTTTTCATCAGTCCTTTCGGTTTGTTCTTAAGTCCAAGCCTAGGGAGACCAGCAAGATAGTTCAATCCATAAAAAGCGGGGCCCGGAGAAACGCAGGCGGCACGCCTGCCGCCACAGGCAGGTGGACCTCGCAGATTGTGGACAAGGCTGCGCTTTCACGTTTCTTCCCCGATGCTCAAGTCGATTCTGGTCCTCATCATCTGTCTCTTTTGCGGAATGAATTTGCGCGCTGAGTCACAGCCAAATATCGAAAGGAATCCGCCACCGCAACCAATTGATCCGAGCAGCATGGACCCGTCCGTCAGACCCGCCAATGATTTTTTCCTGTACGCCGACGGCGGCTGGATCAAACGCACCGAAATTCCGCCGGAATACTCGCGTTGGGGCAGCTTCAATGAGCTAATCGAGAGGAACAACGACGCGCTACATGACATCGCAGAAAAGGCCGAGAACACACACGTCGATCCAAAACTCGTTCCGGAAGTCCAAAAAGTCGGCGACTACTACGCGAGCGGCATGGACGAGAAAACGATAGAGGCGATGCGCACGAAACCACTCGAGGAAGAGTTCAAAAACATTGACGCGGTGAAAGATCGCAATGACCTGCTTAAGGAAATCGCGCGTTTGCACATTATGGGCGTCAATGTGCTTTTCAACTTTGGTTCCGGGCAGGATGCCAAGGACAGCACGCGTGAGATTGCGCAGGCGGTTCAGGGCGGGCTCGGATTGCCGGACCGCGATTACTACACGAAGACTGACGAAGCTTCGAAAAAGTTGCGCGACCAATATGTGGATCATGTCGCGAAGATGTTGACGCTCCTCGGGGAGCCGGCCGCGACTGCCGCCGATGACGCAAAGAAGATCCTGGCGCTCGAGACGAAGCTTGCGGAAGCCTCGCACACACGTGTTCAACTCCGCGACCCGCAAAAGAATTACAACAAAATGCCCCTTCGGCAGCTTCAGGACCTGACGCCGGACTGGAATTGGAGCGATTATTTCAAAGACCTCGACACGCCGGCCCCGGCGGACGTCAATGTGCACCAGCCGGAATTCTTCAAAACTGCTGACGACATCTTCAAGAGCACATCGATGGATAATTGGAAAGCGTATTTGCGCTGGCACCTCATAAACTCCACCGCAGCCGAGCTCTCAAACGACTTCGTGAACGAGAACTTTAACTTCAATGACCGAATTCTTCGCGGCACCGAACAAATCAAACCGCGCTGGAAACGCGTAGTCGCTTCCACGGATGGAGCGGTCGGTGAAGCACTCGGGAAACTGTATGTCGCATTTTATTTTCCACCGGAAGCGAAGGCCCGCGCCCTTGAATTAGTCAGCAACCTGAAAGAAGCCCTTGCCGACCGGATCAAGACACTCGATTGGATGGATGAGCCGACCAAGAAGGAAGCGGTGAAAAAACTGGCCGCGATGGGAGTGAAAATCGGCTACCCCGACAAGTGGCTCGATTATTCCCTGCTGCGGATCGATCGCGGACCGTTTGTTTTGAACGCGATCCGCGCGGACAAGTTCGAAGCGGCGCGCGATTTGAACAAGATCGGCAAACCGGTGGATCCCACAGAATGGGGCATGACGCCGCCGACGGTGAATGCGTATTACAATCCCAATATGAACGAGATTGTGTTCCCGGCTGGAATTTTGCAGCCGCCGTTCTTCTACGCGAACGCTGATGATGCCGTGAACTACGGCGGCATCGGCGCGGTCATCGGACATGAAATGACTCACGGTTTCGACGATCAAGGCCGCCAGTTCGACGCCGTCGGAAATTTGCGCGATTGGTGGTCGCCGCAATCAGGAGCTGAGTTCAAAAAACGCGCACAGGCGATTATCAATCAGTTCAATGAATATGAGCCGCTTCCTGGGTTGCACGTAAACGGTGAATTGACCCAGGGTGAGAATATCGCCGATCTCGGCGGTCTTAAGCTCGCTTACGCAGCCTTGCAAAAAGCGCTTGACAAAAATCCGCAGGCACGCACGCAAAAAATCGACGGCTTCACGCCGGAGCAGCGTTTCTTTTTGTCGTTCGCGACAATTTGGAAGTCGAAACAGCGAGACGAAGATTTAAAATTGCGGCTCAACACCGACCCGCATTCGCCCGCGCGTTATCGAGTGGACGGGCCGCTCTCAAATCTGAGCGAGTTTCAAAAAGCGTTTAATGTTCCCGACGGTTCGCCAATGGTTCGCGCCGCCGACAAGCGCGTGAACATTTGGTGAGGCCGGGGACATAGACTTCCCAGTCCGTCCCTGTGGCGGGCAAAACGCCTATGTTCCGCTGATTTTCCCGCCCCCACGAAAGAATCTTCCTTTTCGTGTCGGCGGCTTCGGTTTCCTTGATGCTGCCGGCGTGACGGGCCGTCGCGGCCTACCGAATCGTTGCGGAACAAACTCGCCGTCTCAAATAAAACATGGCGACGACGGCGATGCTAAGAAGCAGTGCGGTGGAACCGGAGTCGGGAACACCCGTAAGTGAGAACGCACCGTTGAACGTGGTTCCCCCGACAACATCGGCTCCGATTCGCGACCAGTCTGGGTCAAGGTCCGCGTTGCGAATCCAGGATTGCAGGTCTGGAGAAAACGGAGTTCCCGATACGATCGGTCTTTCCGAGGGCAACCAGAAGAAATTATCGGTGCCGGCGAGTTCCACTTGAGGAATGAAAAAGTAGTGGTCGATCGGAAGGTTAATCGGCGTCAGTAAGTCAATAGTGAATCTCACTTCTTCGCCTGTGACCGGTCCCTCGCCACCTGTGGTCTGGTTGGGGCTTGGGTTGATTCCGTTCAAGACCGAATTTAAGGCGGTAAAGTTCGCACTCAGAACAGAAGTGCTAAAACTAAGGTTCCCGTCATTACTGCTTCGATCGGCAAACGCGACATCTGAAGGTGAATTGGTCCGAGTCAGCACATTCGGAGTTCGAACCGTATCCGAATCTTTCGGGAACACCCGATAAATCTCAACCCGCACGTCGTTGATCGTCGAATTGGCCGGAATTATTCCGGTGAACGTCGCACTAGTGATGTTTACGTGGGAATTAAGTAGGAAATCGTCCGCGCTTTCGATCTCGATTTTCCCTGCACTCTCCGGGCGCGAAGCTGTCCCGATTAGATTATTTGGAAAGTCGTTGTTGTAGAAGAAGTTAGCATTAATGCGAGCTGTCACGAAGCTCGCGCTGAGCAACACAAGCAGAATTAATTTTTTCATGGGTTTCACGCGTTGATTGTTTTATATCAGGCGAAAGCCGTCAAAACAGCTGCCGTCTATCTCGCTTCTATTTAGGGCGATTCCCTACAATTCAGCACGGATTTCAAGCTTAAAATTGAAAAATTCCTGCCCTCAAATCTGCCTGGATCTCAAAAAGCGTGCTGATAGACGGGTGGCACTTGGTGAACGCCGGAACATAGGCTTTCAGCCTGTGCGGCCAGCGGAGTTATACTCCGCTGCATTTGTGAGCGGACAAAATATCCGCTTCGCACACAGGCTCGCCACGGCGAGTCCGTCCTGTGGCGGACAACATGCCTATGTTCCGGCAATCTTCCCGCCCCAGGAAAGAATTTTCGCTTTCGTCCCAGCTGCTTCGGCTTCCTTGATGTTGCCAGCACGGTTGTAGAACAAAGAAAGGCTCGTCCAACCGATTTGATCGTTAGGCCGAAGCTCGACCGCTTTTTTTCCCGCTTCGATTGCTTCATTGAATTGGCCGAGCTTCATCAGCGCCATGCCGAGCGCGTGCCAGCCATCGAAAAAGTCTGGATCGAGACCGACACAACGCCGGTACTTCTGGACCGCGCTCTCCAGTTCGCCGACGGCGAGATCCCCATTTGCGTCATCAAAAACTTCGTCGCGTGTTTGTTCCATTGACAACTTTGGCCCGCCGCCGAAGGCGTTCGGGGGCCACTCCAGATTACCCTTTTGCGAATGGCACACCTGCTGCGCGCCGGCGATCGTCCAACCATCCGTAGAAAACAAACCCGCGCCTGTTGCGCAGGTAACGCTCGTCAAACGCGGCCTTGTTCGCTTGATATTTCGCCGCGTCCGGCGGCTCGCGCTTTTCAAGAACAGCGATGATGCCGCCATCTGGCGACGGGATTAAATCGCTCACCTCGCCTGGTTGGAGCAGTGCTACCGCATTTTTTATAACAGGCAAATCCGTCGGTTGTGCTTTCGCCTTCTGATCATCCGATGATTGATCGTCGGCAATCGTGAACGGCTCCACCTTTTCTGCTTTCACGCCGGCTTGTTCACACGCGCGCGGCAGCGGTGCGTCCGCTTTCAAGGCTTCATGCAAATCGTGCACCACCTTCGCCCCCTTGCTCGAAACCAACTCGCGTTCGCCCTGAGTTCGGAGCGTGTCGACAATCTTCGGTTTCGCTTCCTCGAAAGAAAGCGGCCGCGCCTCCATCACCCCGGCCAGATGCAAAATGTAATAGTCGCTGCCTTCTTCCATCACATCGCTGTTCGGCTCCTGTTTGGTCAATTGGAAAGCGACGCCATTCAGTTTCGGGTTCGACTTGAGCTTCTCATCCGGCGAGCTGGCAGAAAAGTCGCCCGTCGTTTGCACAGGCAGCTGAAACTTCGCAGCCACCTCATGAAAATCAGCTCCCTTCTCAAGCAACGCTTGCGTAAAATCTTCCGCTCGATCAGACAGCTTCTGTAGCGCGTCGATCCGCTCTTTGCCGGTCAGCTTCTTCTGTTCGTCGCTCAAAGCGAACCGAACGAACTCGATCTTACGCTTCTCCTCCGTCTTAAATTCCGATTTATGTGCGTCGTAATATTTTCGCGCATCCTCATCGGCGACTTTCACCTCTTTGGCGAAATCGGCCGCGCGCAAACGGACCACGCTCACGAATGACTTACCATAAAGCTGTTCGAATACCGCCTTGACGTCCCCTTCGGGAATCGAAACGCCGACATCCAGGAGCTCTTTGATTCTGTTCAAGCAAACTTCATCCCGCGCCAGTTCATCAATCTCGGCGTCGGTGAAGCCGTTCGGGGCGAGGACAGTGCCGGAAAATTCCTCGTATTTCTTGGGATCAAAACCGGACGGGCCGCGAAACGCCGGCAGATTTCGCACAAGATCGACAACCTCTTCCGAAGTCGGCTGAATTCCGAGCCGCTCCGCTTCGTGGCGCAGCACGATGAGATTAATGGCGAACTCTGCATAGCCGCCGTCGCCCGGCTCGTTGAGCGACAGCGTGTGCCACAAACTGGCCATTCCGAGTGCCTGCGCGATATTGCCAAGCCGCGCGTTGCGTCGAGCTTCCACCACCGAAACGCTGCGGCCGTAAATACGCGCGAATTGGTCCTTGCTCATCGCGCCGTAATCCGGCCGCTGAACAAAGTAAAAGATGAAAGGGATCGCGAGAATGGCGATCACGATCATCAGCCATTGGCGATGCTTGCGCAGAAGCGTCATCATAACTTTGGATTTTAATTGTAGCGGCGGCTGTCCTCAGCCGCAAACCGGGTGTCGCGGCCTCGCTTCGTCGAGGTGTCGCCCTCGCTCGGTCAGGCGCGGGCGTGACAAAATTGAATCACGGCGATAAAGCGCCGTGGCTACAACTCACTTGCCGTCTCTTGAATCAGCTCCCAACCTTTGCGCAAATGTTGCTCGGTCGTGAGCACGTTCCCCAGACCGATGCGCATGACCGTGCGCCCACGCAATTTGGTTTGCGTGAGATAGGCGCGCCCAGAGGCGTTGATCCGCTCGACGATCTCGCTGTTCAACATGTCGATCTTCTCGTTCGTTGTAGCCGCGGTCGCCGACCGCGGCCCGGCGTCAGCGACGCCGGCTACAGTTGACCCAGCGAATCGGAAACAAACGACCGGCATCACCACCGGTGCAATGAGCTCGAAGCGATTATCGGCTTTGATCCAGTCCCCGAGCAAATGCGCCAGACGCAGATGTTCGCGAATGCGATTACACATTCCGGCGCGGCCGAATGCGCGAAAAACCATCCAAGCCTTGAGGCCGCGAAACCTGCGGCCAAGTTGAATGCCGTAGTCCATGTAATTCTTCTCCGAGGCCACCGTGTCGCCGCGCAAATACTCCGGCACCAACGTGAAGACATGGCGCAACCGTTCAAGATCCCGCACGTAGAGCACGCTGAAATCAAGGGGCACGAAAAGCATTTTGTGCGGATTGATGATGACCGAGTCAGCTTCGTTCCAGCCTGTGGTCACCCATTTGCATTCCGGCAAAAGCGCGAGGCCACCTCCATAAGCGCCATCAACGTGCAGCCAGATTTTCTGTTCCCGGCAAAGATCGACAATCTCTTTTACCGGATCGACGCTGGCGGTCGATGTTGTGCCGACGGTCGCAATCACGGCGAGCGACTTAAATTTTTCGCGCTGATCTCGCGCGATCATCTTGCGCAGCTCGGCAACATTCATCCGAAAATCGCCGTCGCTCGGTACGCGCTGCACATTTTCCTCGCCGAGGCCGAGCGCGATAGCTGCTTTTTCCGCAGAGCTATGAGCCTGATCCGACGCGTAAACGCGAAAGCGCGGAACGTCCGCGCGTCCGCTCAATCCAAGCTTGCGGGCCGCCGGCGCTGCTTCCTCCCGCGCGACCGCGAGTGCATGCATGATTCCGACCGACGCGGTATCGTAAACCACTCCTTCAAATTCGTTAGGCAAAAACATCCACTGCCGCAGCCAATCGATCACGAGCATCTCCAGTTCCGTCGCAGCGGGACAGGTGCGCCACGTCATCGCGTTGACGTTGAGGGGCGCACTAATCATCTCGCCCAAAATTCCCGGAGCGGTTGTCGTCCACCCAAAGTAGCCGAGAAACATTGGATGTCCCCAATGCAGCATGCCTGGAACGATCACCCGATCGATATCAGCGAAAATTTTCTCGAGTGGCTCCGCCTGCTCGGGCGGTTCTGGCGGCAATGCAGCCCGGATGGCGCCCGGTTTCGCATTCGGCGCGACGCGCAGCGTTTCGAGATTCTCCCGGTAATCGGCAATCCAATCGGCCAGCCGATGAAGTTGTTGACGAAAAATTTCCGGCGACAGATCGCCGAGCTCGCCGACCTGGCTCCGCAAGTGTTCTTGTCGATCTTTCATTCGTTAGGAAAAACGAATTGCTAAAGACACTAAATCACACCAAAAATCTCAAAGATGGACCGCGTAATCGAACAAGAATTCTTCGGCATCATTTGGCGTGTTTGGCGGACTTGGCTAGAACGCAAATCCGAAACTGAAATGAAACGCGCCGTCGTCCTCGTGCCGTCGCGGGTCGGGGTTGAATCCGTAGTCGAGCCGGATCGGACCAATCGGCAGTTTGTAGCGGAGTCCGAGGCCGATCGCGTAGCGCATCTCATCCACTCCCGGTTCTTCGGAAGTGGGTAACAAATTACCGGCATCGAAAAAAGTTGCGCCCTGGAGTTCGCCGTAAAGCGGGAAAGTGTATTCGACATTAAAAACAGTTAAAAATTCGCCACCAAGCGGATTCCCTTTCCGGTCGTGCGGCCCAAGATCGCGCTCGCCAAAGCTGCGGACTGTCGTTGCGCCGCCGTTGAAAAAGCGTTCATCAATCGGGAGCGTGGTCAGTTCCTCAGGACCAGAGTGGTCAAGCGAATGGACAAGACCGGCCCGCGCGCCGAATGCAAGGGATGATTGTTGAAACCAGCGCTCGAGCGGCGGTATTGTCTGATCGGCGGCCACGCCCGGTGTCAAAGTCTTCGGGCCGAACGGCAGGAAATACGCGAGACGAACCGTCGTACGCACGAGGTTCACCTCGCTGCCGAAAGCGTCGCTCGCTACCTCAAAGGTGTTATTTGCGACAAAACCACGCGGCGAAACCAGCGGACTCTCGCGCAAATCAAGTGTGTGAGTAAATCCGATGGAGTCGATGAAGTAGGAAGTGTCGCCGAGAAACCGCCGCGCAATCGACGCACTCGTTATATCGACATAGCGTGCGGCGAACACGAGGCTGGCCTCATATTGTTTGGTGATTTTACGGGTCAGCTCGACGCGATCACCCACCTCGAACTTTGAATAACCGTCGAAGTCGAAAGTCAGAGCAGCGGCGCGGTTCTTGAAACTAAAGTCGGTATCGAAGAGAAACGGGTCTTCGTAGAGAATCTCGCCTTTGTAGCCGCGTTGCGAAACTTCCACCGAAGTGGTGAGCGGCCGGCCAGTGCCAAAAAGATCGCGCTCCCGAAATTGTGCGCCCACGATCACGCCCTCGAAAGTGCCGTAACCGAGGGAAAATCCGAGCTCCTTGCTCTTAGCTTCCTCGGCCGAAATATCGAGACGCAAAGAATTTCCATTTTCAGGCGTGGGATTGATTTGCAAGAGATTGAAAAGCCCGGTGCGCATGAGCATGCGGAACCTTTCGTCAATGACATCGGGGCTGTAAGTTTGCCCGGCGAGTCTGGTGAACCGTTTGCTGATGTAACTCGGATGCAAACGAGTGAGTCCGCTCACCGTCACATCACCGAAGTGATATAGCGGGCCCGGCGCAATTGCCACTTCCACGGGTACGCGACCGCTTTTCGCAGCGGCTGGGCTGCCTGTCGCCTCCACTTTTGCGGCGTAGTAACCGCGCGCCTTGAAATAAGCCTGTAAACGCCGCGGGATATCGTCCACACGCGCCTCTGTGTAAGGTTGCTTCAGCAGATCCTCTATTTGGCCGCGCAGCGTTTGCGCGTCATAAATTTTTTGGCCAATAAATGAGACTTCGCCAAAAACGTATTGGCGGCCTTCGTGAATCGGAATGGTTACATCCACGCGATTCGCCTCGCTGTGATACGTGTAACGCGGCGGATCGACAACAACATCAAGAAAGCCTTCTGCAACGTAAAACCGGTGCAAAAGATCGACCCCTTCACTGATGTCCGAGGCGACAAAAGGCAGAGTACGTTGCAATTTCGAATAACGTTCGCGGGTTGGTCCGACGACATAATCGAATAGCTTCGCAGCCGGCTCGCCGGCGTTGCCTTCGAAATTGACGGTGCCGAGCGCCATCAGCGCTCCCTCGTTGATCTTGAGTCGCAAACGATCGCCACGCTCGATCGAGTAGTGCACGGTCACCTTTGAGTAGCCGTGTTTGCGATAGAATAGCTCAAGAAAGAAAGCGAGATCGTCCCCGCGCGCGGGGGTCAGACCGTATTCATCGATCGTGGTCAATTGCTCTTTTACTGCTGACCGCAGATCTTTTTCTTTGAATGCTTGCTGGCCGATAAATTCGACGGTGGTCGCGCGTTGCGCGTGCTTTTCCTGCTCCTTTGCAACCGCGTGCTCTTGTTTTTGCTTCTCTTCCGGTCGCGGCACATCCAGAGCACTTTGCGCGACGATCTCCCCCGCACAGATCACCGCCGAAAATGCAAGCCATGAGCCGCGCGCCATCAGTGAAAGCGGATGAGATACTTCAACATGCCGCGATAATCTCCGCTGACACCGATATCGCCCACCACCACAAATTGATCATTAATTTTGAACCGCGCGGTGGCCTGTTGCCGCCCGGTGCGGGGATCGACTGTGCCCACATCCACGCTCAGCCGATTAAACACCGAATTGCTCTGGGTCGGCTGGCCTTTCTTGAAAATTTTGCGATAGACTTGTTGCACCAGAAGCATGGCGGCGCGCCCCGCCAGCACGTTGTTATTACCGGTTAACTGTTCTCGAGTCGTTCCGGTTGCGAGCAATGAGATAATTTCCTCCTGCGGCAAAGGCGGCTCGCTGTTGAAGACGGCCTCCGGCGCCAGCGAAGTCCCATAGATATAAACGCGAATCGTGTAATCCTGGACCACAGAGGTGCCATGCAAATCGATTTTTGGATTAAACGAGTCGCTAGGATCGAAATAGAGGAAACCGTATGCGATTTCGAGACGGCTGAATGGCAGCGTGGCTTCGACATTTTGCAGCCGCACCAGACCTTTCAATCCAGGGCGCAGCCCTGTACCGATGAAATGCAGATCCGCGACCGCGCCGCCCGTCGCGAGATTTCCGCGAATCAAAACCGGATCTTTTGTCTTGATGGCAATGTCGAATTTCCAATCGCGTAACGGCGGCGCCGGAAAAGAGAGCTGCGGATGCGCGGAAGGCTGCTCGGGCGCCGGCCGGCCAGGCAGACCGATCGGAATCAAATCGATATTTTTCAAAAATTGGCTGTTGGTTGGGGCAATTTTACCGGTGACGCTGACGCTGTTGATCGGTCCCGCAAATTGAATATCGGCGTCGGTGCGGGCGGTCAATGTGTCGTTCCGAGCCACGAGTGCACTATCCGCCTTCAATCTTAAATCGAGATTGGCGGTCGTCAGTTTTGGAAAAGTGATGCGGCCGCTCAGAGTAAAGTGACCGCCTGAAAGTTCGCCTGTGAATTGCTCGAAGCTCAGCGCATCATTCGCAAAAGTCAGCCGCGCTTTAAAATTCTGCAGCGCGGGAAGTGTTGGATCGTTCGTCCGCGCTACATTCATCGTCATGTCGGCCTGTCCTTTAAAAATAGGATGTGCGACCGTTCCACTCAGATCGACATCCAAGGTCAGATCACCGTCGACTTCCTGTACCGACGGAACAAATTGGCGCACAAAATTGACTGAGCTTCGTGGCAAACGGACGTTTCCAGACACCGGCGTGTCATCCGACAATTTTTTTTCCCGCACGATTTTCGGGACATCCAGCGGTAAATTCGCCGTCAGTTCCATCGGCTGAATCTTCGCTTGCTGCAATTTGCCAGAAACCGTGAGCTGATCGTGTCGCGATTGCGCGCTCAGATTAAAGGTTGCCGGCTCCAGGCTCGGCAACTTTTCGCTCCGCAAGTCGCGCATCTCCACCTCCAGGCGCGCGTCCAAATCCGAAATCGTTCCCCCTGCCTCCAGTTTCACATTCAACGTTCCCGCTGCGGCCGGCTTGGCGCCGATGTTCTCAAAAAGTTTTTTGATGTCGATGTTCTCCGACCGAAAATCCGCGACCACTTTCCCGGTGGACGGGACAACGGGCGCGTCGCTGCCCAGGTTTCTCCAGACAAAAGGAATGGAAATGTATCCCGACGCATATTTCGCCGTACCCTGGTCGAGTTGAATCTTTGTGATCTCAAGCGTGTCGCCTTTCGCCTGAACAATCGCTTGAAAATCCATACGGTTGCTGTGCAGAAAAACGGTCGGGACATCGAGGCCATCGGGGGAATAAGTCGCGTCCACATTTGCTTGCAATGATTGCAAATTACCGTAGCGACCATTCTCGAGCGCGAATTTGAGTTTGCCGTTGTTCTTGAACTTCATCGCGTCTCCGTCCCCTTCCCAATCAACCACCAGCGAGCCGGCCAACTCATTTTCATTTCCGGAGGCACGCAGCATCGGTTTCAATCGCGATAAATCCACAACGTTGGCCGAGAGTTTCCCCACGTAATGATAAGGCGCGCGAAGATCGACAATTCCGTTTGCGCTAACGAAATCCTGCTCGTTGAGACTTGCCGTCAAATCGTTCAGATAAATCGTGTTGTTTGCGACGGAACATTGCGCGCTCAGTTGTTTGAAGATCAAGTCGCGCGTCTTGAGACCTGCACCGAAAATCGACAATTGGCCATTGGCCAGCCCGTCCTTCCATTCGAGTTGGCCCGTCACTTGCAATGGGCCGGTCATTTTGTCTGGCGATTCAACCACCCAGTAATCGCCGAGCTCATTCGCGTTCAGAGAAACATTCAATTGCGCAGGCTGCGACCTGATCTTTCGCAAGTCCTCCGGCAGGTTGTATCGCCCGGTGATCGCCAGTTTGTTTTCCTTTCGGCCGATGTCGAGCTGTTCGATCTTCAGCACGTCGTTCACGCCACTCAGCGTTCCGCTCATTGAATCGATCGCATAATCACGGAAACGGACGTTAGACATATCTAAGACAATGTTAGAATGCAGATCGGCAAACCACGGCCTCGTTGCAACTGTAGTGGCAGCCGTGCTCTGCCGAGCTGTAGCTTTGTGCGTAGGCTGGTCGGCTGCATTGCGCGGCGTCATTATCTTAGATGCTCGAACATTAGCGCTAAGCTTTTCGATCGCTTCATCCGCAAATCCTAGTTGCTGGGCCGTGACGTCGAGATTCGCCTCAATTTTGGCATTGAGGATTTCGATCTTGCCATTTATCTCGGCCGAGCCGGAAAGCTTTTCCCCGGTTGATGCGGTCGCCTGACTGAGATCCGGCGCTTTGACCGCAATCTCCAGCGTTGCCGGACTGCGTCCAAACCCGCTCAGCTCGTTAGGCAACTCGCCCGAACCGCGCAAACGAAATTCATTGCTGCCCTGAACGATATCGGCTGATCGGAGCGTCGCAGTTCCATCGCGCGCAACCACATCCAACACGCCGCGATCGAATCCGATTTGACCATTGGAAAAATCGTTTACCTGTGCGCTGACTGTTGCGTGCCATGTCCGCGGTGCATTGAGCCCGCCGGTTAGATCGACAACGAAACGCTTGATGTCTCCGCGAATAAATCCTTCCGGTAAATCCAAGTACTTGTTGAACGAGTCCGCTCCTACTTTTTCCGCGGCCAAATGGATTTTTGCATTCAGCGATGAAGCTGTTTCATTGAACGTGCCTGCGCCGGAAATCGTCCCGTCACCAATCGCCGCCTGGAGATCGAACGACAGTTGCTTTCCGTCAATGCGCGATGCATCGATATTGAGCAAGCGGATTCGATCCTGATCATTCAATGCCAGATCGCGTAGGACGAGATTCTTGTTCGCGTAGGACGTTTGCCCGGCAATGTTCGACCAGCTCTGCGCAGTCGGAAGTTGTAATTTCTCGATTCGCAGCTGACCAGGCTGGCGCGGATTTAAATCAAGATCGACATGTCCAATCACCAAATCGCGCGGCGAATCGCGCACGATCAGCGTTGCATCAGATATTCGCAGGCGCTCCGGGAAAACTGCGGGCAATTCCTGTTTGGTTCGCCCCGGCTGTTTTTTCGGGTGAATTTCTTCCGGCGCATTCCTTGGATTCACGACAATTCTCGCCGAATGCACATCGACATTGTCCAAAAATTGCGACATCCCGTGGCGAATTAGCCCGAGCAAGCTGTAGTCAACGTGTACAAGATCGACATCGATCGATTCGACAGCAGAACGGCCCGTGGGAATAACGTGCAAATTTCGCACGCTCAGGTTAGTGAAAACACTGCCTTCAAGCCGAAAATCTGCGCGCAGATTTTCCTTCGCTGCGTAGTGTCGCACGAGCTCGCGGCCAATGGTCAACAGAACAGGGCGATGAAAAATCAGGAGGAGCGCGCCGAAGAGACAGAGGGCCACGATCCCGCGGCGTCGCCAGCCGGTTCGAGTTTCATAAACCTTCTGCCCATCATCACCCACAACGGCGTCACTCTATTTCCACGAGGACAAAGAGCAAATGTGGCGGCGCAATGGACTTTTGATGGGGAGTTCCCCGTTGCACGTGAACATATCTGGCATCACGCTTCTCGGACCAGTCGATGAACCCGGACAAACTTTTCGATTATCTCGATGGCAGATTATCGCCGGAGGAACGCGCGCAGTTGGAAGCGCGTCTGGCTTCCGATTCCTATTTGCAACGCCAGCTCGCGGTTGCGCGCCAAATCCATGCCGGGATGCGTGATTCGCGCGAGGCCCTTACAACTTTCGATGCAGGATCGACATCTTCGCGCGGCGCCGTTCTCGGACGCAGAGTTGCTATCGCATTCGCTGCGCTCGTTTTTCTGAACGTGCTGTTCGGCCTCTATGCCATTGTCTTCATGGAAAACAAGCGGCACCGGCAGGCGCCTAACGAACAAAACCGGCAGCAACTCGTTCAGGCGATCGAAAAAACCGCCGCTTCTGCCCTGCCGACGCCGAGCCTCGATGTGGATGAAATCAAAATTACAACGCCGAAAGAGCAGCGCGACGCAATCGCAAACCAGATCATCGCCGTGGCGGCGGAATGCGGTGGTTCGGCGGTAAAGAATCTAAGCGATGAGAATGGTCTGCTGTTGTTTGCCGAAATTCCGGCGGCGCGGGAAAGTGAGTTTCGGCAGAAGCTCACGGCTCTTGGAGCGCAACCAACCAAGTCAACCGCTTCTTCGGCGAGCCGAAACCGGATCATTCAAATTCGTCTGGTCGAGGCAGCGAATCGATAATTGCAGCTGCAATGATCGCGATCACGTTCGCGCTTCGCGCGGAAAGCGCCGGGTTTGCCGCGCAATTGCGCAAGGAGAAGATCGCCGACCGGCAGACAACGATCTGGCACACCGGCGCGGGGCAAAAGCATTGTCAGCTCAGCATAAATCAGTTCCTCGAAGCCAAGCGGCCGGATTTTTTGATCAGCTCGGGTTTTGCTGGCGGTATGCGCGAGGATTTGCGCGTTGGCGACTTGATTTTAGCGGAAAATTTTTCGGATCGGCAATTACTCTTGAAGGCGCAGCAAATTTTGACCGGTTACAGGGTACAAGCAGTGAAGATTTTTACGTCGACAACGATCATCAATTCACTTGCGGACCGAAATGAGATCGCGCGCGCCAACGACGCAGCAGCCGTGGATATGGAGACGGCAGTGATTGCTACCGCGTGCGCAACGCATGGAGTGCCAATGCTTTCGCTACGCATAATCACCGACAGTTTACAAGAACCACTTCCCATACCGCCGCCCGTTTTGTTCAATATCGAACACCAGCGGACTGATCCCGGAAAATTTATCACGCATTTACTCAGACATCCTACTGCTATTTGGCGGTTGCTTCGCTTTGCGCGTCGAATCGCAGATACCCGCGCAATCCTGGGAAACGCAATCGTGGCCCTTGTGCGAAGTGAATCCCTGAGTTGTAACCACGGTGCTCGGTTGCCGTGAGATGCCTCGACCCGCCTCCGCCAAGCTCCGTTGTAGCAGGCAGAGCGAGCAGCTACAACGACGCCGGCTCGATGTGTACGAGTACATCGGCGATCCGCTGGTCGCTATCTTGAATGGCACGTTTCACGGCATGCGCGATCTGATGGCCTTCGCGCACCGAAATGGCGCCATTTACCTTCACATGAAGATCCACATAGAAACTAAGTCCCATTTTGCGAATGAACAGTTTTTCAATCTCAACTACGCCCTGCACAGCGCGTGCGGAGTCATGAACGACGTCGATAATCTGCCCCCGAGGCGCGGCGTCCATAATTTCGTAAAACGCCGGGCGCAAAAGCCGAATGCCGTTTGCGGCGATGACGGCGCAGGCGAAAAGAGCCGCCCAATCATCCGCGCTTTGCCAACCACTGCCGCCGATCAGGGCGACCGAGATGCCGATGAATGCGGCGGCGGAGGTAAGCGCATCGCTGCGATGATGCCAGGCATCGGTTTGCACGGCCGTGCTCTCAACGTGGCGCCCGATGCTGCTGACATAACGGAACAAAATTTCTTTTACCACGATCACCACGATCAATATCCCGAGTGTGAACGGCGCCGGTCCGTGGTGCGGCATCAGAATTTCGCGTACACTTTGAACTGCCAAACCGGCCGCGGCTGCGAGCACGCCGAAGGCCACGACCACCGCCGCGATCGGTTCCGCTTTGCCGTGACCGTAGGGATGCGTTTCATCCGGCGGACGGGCTGCGAATTTTAATCCGCCCCAAATCACGAACGAGCCCGCGATGTCGAGCGCGGACTCGATGCCGTCGGCGATCAGGACGTAAGCGTGGCCGAACAAACCGCCGAGAATTTTCGCTGCGGCGAAAATCAAGTTCACGAGCATCCCGAAAAGCGCAACGCGCGCCCCGGTTTGCAGATTGCTCGTGGAAGCCTGAGGCTGCGTGACCGGCGCCATCATGAAAGAAAATATAAGCGTTGTCGTTTACCAAAGGCACGGAAATCCGGAAGAAGTTTTGCGCGTCGTAACAGAGCCGTGGCCGAAGCCGGCAGCCGATGAAGCGGTCGTGGAAATGCGCGCCGCGCCCATCAATCCGGCGGACCTGAACGCGATCCAGGGAAAATATCCCGGGCGCCGTGAAGTCCCCGCAGTTCCCGGGTTTGAAGGCGCGGGCATAGTTGTCGATCTTGGCGCCGATGTGAAAACAGTCGCGATCGGCGCGCTGGTTATCTTGCCGCACGACGTTGGCACGTGGCGCGAAGCGCTCGCCGTGAGGCCAAGCGAATTAGTTGCTGTTCCGCCAGAAATCGAACCGGTGCACGCCGCGATGTTGAAGATTAATCCGATGACGGCCTGGCGACTGCTGCACGATTATGCCGATCTCAAGCCGGACGATTGGCTGATTCAAAATGCCGCCAACTCGGCGGCGGGGCGTGCCGTGATCCAAATTGCACGCGAACTCGGCTACAAAACTGTAAACATCGTTCGCCGTGCGGAATTGATCGATGAGTTACGCGCGGAAGGCGGTAACGTCGTTCTTGTCGATGGCGAAAATCTTCGCGAGGAGGTGAGGAGCGCTACGGGCGGCGCGCCAATTCGACTGGGTTTGAACGCGGTAGGCGGCCAGAGCGCGCTGCGTCTGGCCAACACGCTCGCGCCCGGGTCAACAATGGTCACGTTCGGCGCGATGAGCTTGCAGCCGCTGAAAATTCCGAACGGTTTGTTGATTTTCAAAGATCTGCGCTTCCGCGGAATTTGGATCAACAAATGGTACGACAACGCGACCATAGCCGAGCGAATGGAAGCGTTTCGGGCGCTTTTCGAAATGGCCAAGCGCGGTTTGTTGAAAACGAAAGTGGAGAGAGCGTATTCGTTAGGCGAAATGGAAACCGCCGTCGCACATGCCGCTCAAGGCAAACGTGGCGGGAAAATTATTTTCGAATTTGGTACTTAGTCATTTGTGAACAATCGACAGGCGAGTGCGACGGCGCTCCTCATCGCAGCCAGCCTAGTCTCGATGGACAGAAACCCGGTTTATGCGGGCACGATCTCGAGTGGGTCCGCGGAACTGGCGGCGCGCGTTTTGAAGAATTATTCTCCGGCGTCGCGGTACCTTGTGAAGCTTCTTCGCCGCTCCTGGTTTTGGCAAGTTGCGGCCTTTTGCGAGCGATTGACGGTTCCTGGAATTCTTCGGCACTACGCGTTACGGAAGAAGTGTATCGCCCAACTTGCGTATGAAGCTGCGGCAGAGGGAATGTCGCAAATTGTGGTTTTGGGCGCTGGTTTTGACGCGTTAGCGATCGAACTCCGACGCAAGTTTGCCGATCTAGAAGTTTGGGAAATCGATCATCCCGCGACACAACGTTGGAAGGCTTCCGTTGTGAATTCAGCCGAGGCCGATGGCATCCATTTTGTTCCCGCCGACCTGTCTTTGACAGGAGTGAACGAAGAATCGCTGAGATTAGCCGGCTTCGATCCTAAACAAAAGACGTTATGGATTGCAGAGGGACTCATGATGTATTTCTCCGAGCAGACCGTCGCGCGCATGCTGGAACAAACTCGAAAGCTGAGCGTGCCTTGCGGCGGTTTCGTATTCACGTTTATGGAGCGCGACGCGAAAGGCCGTATTCGCTTTCGAGAGCAAACGAAACTGGTTGACTGGTGGCTGCGTCGTTGCAAAGAGCCGTTTCGCTGGGGAATCGAAACCGACAATCTGGCTAAATTCATTTCTCCGTGGCGCGTTGTTCGGATTTACGATGACGACGACTTGCGGAAAATAGATAGCGCCAATGGAAACAAGACACTCGCGAGTGGTGAACTGATTTGCCTGGCTGAGTCTTAGCTCGCGCTGCTAACTAGAAGCTCGATGCAAACGCGGCGCCAATTTTTGCGAGCAGCGGCCGTCATCGCAGTCGCGCCGCATCTTCTGGCAGAGCCGGAAAAAGAGATATGGCTCAACGACGTCCACTCTCAGCTGAATCGTACGCGTGTCCGCGCATTGCTGACTCCGCGCACTCGCGATGAACTCGTGGACGCCGTGCGTGTCGGTTCGCGCCGGAATTTGCCGATTTCGATCGCTGGGTGTCGCCACTCCATGGGCGGGCAGCAATTTGTGAGCGACGGCATTTGCATCGACATAAGAGGTCTGGCGCGCGTGCTCAATTTCGACCGCGAGCGCGGTTTAATCGAAGCTGAAGCGGGAATCCAATGGCCTGAGCTCATTCGCGCCTATCTCGAGATGCAACGCGACAGCATACAGCAATGGGGAATTGCGCAGAAGCAAACGGGTGCGGACACTTTCACACTTGGCGGCAGCTTGTCTTCGAATGTGCATGGCCGCGGTCTCACCATGAAGCCGTTGATCTCCAATGTCGAAGTCTTCACGTTGATAAACGCCAAAGGAGAAGCTGTTCGTTGTTCACGGACTGAAAACGAAGAGCTGTTTCGCCTGGCTATTGGCGGCTATGGACTCTTCGGGCTTATTAGTTCTGTCACTCTCCGACTTGCGCCGCGCCGAAAACTGCGCCGCGTGGTTGCGCTCGTCGAAGCGAGTAATCTTGCGAAACGCTTCGAAGAACGCATCGCGCAAAACTTTCTCTACGGCGATTTTCAATTCTCCGTGGATGAGAAATCCCCCGGTTTTCTCCAGCACGGCATCTTTTCCTGTTATCAGCCAATCGAGGACCGCGGGCCGGCCATCGCTGAGAAAAAGCTGCGCGATGACGACTGGCTCGAACTTTTGTGCCTCGCGTACACAGACCGCGCGAAAGCGTTCAAACGATATAGCGATTACTACCTTTCCACGAACGGGCAGACCTACTGGTCAGATACAAACCAACTCAGCGCCTACCTGCCCAATTACGCGCAGAAACTTCGGGAACAAATCGGAGGCGAAGAATCGAGTCTCATTATCACGGAAATCTACGTTCCACGCGTCAGTCTGGCAGACTTTCTTAAACTGGCGGCAGAGCTGTTGCGCTCAAATGGTACGACCGTGATTTATGGCACCGTTCGATTGATCGAAAAGGATGACGAAAGCTTTCTAGCCTGGGCGAAGGAATCCTACGCCTGCGTGATTTTTAATTTGCTGACGGCACACACACCGGCGGGGATTGAAGCATCTGCCCACTCGTTTCGCGGTTTGATCGATCTGGCGATAACGCGGCGCGGAAATTATTACCTCACCTATCATAAGTTCGCCACCGCCGAGCAACTGACTGCGTGTTATCCGCAATTCAAAGAATTCCTGGAGCTAAAGAAGAAGTTCGATCCGACTGAACGCTTCCAGAGCGACTGGTATCGATACTATCGGCAGGTCTTTGCCAGCTAATCGCTATGACAAGGATAATCGTTGTCGGCGCGGGGATTAATGGTGTCACGGCCGCGATCGAACTAAAGAAGCGTGGTCACGAAGCTGTACTTATCGATCCTGGACCGCTGCCGCATCCATTGGCCGCATCAACCGATATCAGCAAAGCAGTTCGGGCGGCCTACGGCGCTGACGAAGATTATAGCGCGCTGGCCGAGCGCTCTATCGAGCTTTGGCATGAATGGAATCATCAGTTCGGCATCGAGTTATATCATGAGACTGGCGTCTTATTCCTGCGACAGCGGGAGATGCAGCCGGGAGATTTTGAGTATGAAAGCTCCAAAGTGCTCGAAAAACGTGGACACAAGTTTGAGCGCATCGACGCAGCCAAGCTGCGCGAACGATTCCCCGCGTTCAACGCAGAGCTTTACCACGATGGTTTCTTCGATCCCGAAGCCGGTTATGTCGAAAGCGGACGTGTCGTTGCGACGCTTCTGCAGCGCGCGAAATCGCTCGGAGTTGAACTACGTGAAGGTGCCAAGCTTCTCGCCTTGGATGAGGGCGATGATCGCGTCAAAGGGATTCTCCTCGATGATCGACATCGTATTGCGGCAGACGCAGTCGTTGTCGCGGTTGGCGCGTGGACTCCATACGTGTTGCCGTTCACAAGAAAATTTTTTCGCGCGACCGGTCATCCGGTTTTTCATCTGAAACCTCACAAGCCAGACCTCTTCTCTTGCGAGAAGTTCCCGTTTTTCGGGGCTGATATTTCGACCACAGGGTACTACGGTTTTCCGCTCAACCAGGGCGTCGTTAAAATCGCAAATCACGGTCTTGGCCGGGAGATGTCGCCCGGATCGGCGGAACGCGCCGTCACGCCGCAAGAAGAGAGAGATTTGCGCGAATTTTTATCCGACTCGTTACCCGCGCTAGCGAATGCGCCGATTGTTTACACCCGCATTTGCATGTACTGCGATACCCATGACGGAGATTTTTGGATTGCACCCGATCCGGAACGTCCAGGCTTGGTTATCGCCACCGGAGATTGCGGACATGGATTCAAATTCGCGCCCGTGCTCGGGGAGATCACGGCCGACGCTGTCGAAATGAAAGCGAATCCGTTTTTGCAAAAATTCCGTTGGCGACCGGAAGTGAAAGCAGGTGCGACGAAAGAAGCCGCGCGATTTCAGGGAAAAGAATAGAGCGAGCTTCGCCCGTCGCAGCGGGGCTGCTCCTAGCGGGACTTAAACGTTTTTCGCGTGTAATATTCTATAAATGCCTTGCGTCGTGGGTATACGAATCGCTTTCAATATCAATGCTCAACACATACACGCTTTCACTTATCTTTAGAAAGTTCGCAAGCGAGACGCCCAGGGGCCGCGCCCTACCCTTCTTTCTGCGCGGTTTCTTTCTTTGGCTGGCGTTTGAGCAACGTGATTTGCTTGATGCGTGCAGAATCGGACGGGCTCCAAGTAGCGACCTCCGGGTCGTCTTTAAAAGCGTTGTGCACGATGCGCCGTTCATAGGAATTCATCGGTTCGAGCTGGAGAGAACGGCCAGTGATGCGGACGCGTTCCGCCAGCTCGCGCACGCGCTGCACAATGCGGTCCTCCCGCATTGAACGATACATCTCGCAATCGACAACCACTTTTGGCGCATCTTTGTCTTTTGCCTGAAGCAGCCGGTTGAGCAGGAACTGGATTGCTTCGAGCGTTTCGCCGTCGCGTCCGATTAGCCGCCGACTTTCTTCGGTGTAAATTTGCAGAACCAGATTGCCCGCCTCGTTATGCGACTCCTCGATTTGCACGACGAAACCGAGATAACCAAGCATGGTGTCGAGCAATTCTTTCGGTGTGATCATCGTTTTCGCTTCGCGGGTGGCGCGACTTTTTCGAGCTTCGGCATCGGTTGTTGTTTGTTCAGATAAAATTGCAAAATGCTGAAAAGATTTTGGGCAGTGTAATACAACGCGAGTGCGGCCGCAAAATTGTAGCAGAAAAACAAAAAGATCAGCGGCGTAAACATCATCACGCGCCGTTGCGTGGCATCGCCGGTTTTTGGCGTCATTTGCATGAGCCAGACCTGGGTCGCGGCCATGCAAAGCGGAATGATATTGATCGGCGCGCCGAGCACAGGCAAATGCCCAACGGTGTCGGGCTGGGAAAGATCGTGGCACCAAAAGAATTTCGCGTTTCGTAATTCGACGGCTTGAGCGAGCATTTGATAAAGGCCGAAAAAGATCGGGATCTGAATCGCCATCGGCAGACAACCGCCCACGGGATTGATTCCGTACTCTTTGTAGAGCTTCATCACCTCCTGGTTCATCCTGGTCGGATCGTCTTTGTATTTTTCGCGCAACTCCTGCATCTTCGGCGCAAGAGCGGCTGTCTGGCGCATCGAACGGTTGGCCTTGCTCTGGAGTGGCCAGAGAACCAAGCGGATGATTGTAGTGAGAGCGAGAATCGCCGCTGCATAACTGTTCCAGAGCACGCCATGCAACAGGTTCATAAAGTTGAGCAGGAACTGGCTCACTAGCTTGAATAGCCCGAAATTCATGATCTCGGCCTCGTTGTGGTCGAGTTGCGCGAGCCGATGGTAAATTTTCGGGCCGGCGTAAATCTCAAACCGCGCAGAGTAAGTTTGTCCGGCCTGTAATTGAAAACCAGGCATGTGCATTGCGCCTTCGATTCCGAAAATTTTTTGCTCGGGCGAGATGGTCAGTGACCGGCCCCACACGCCGTTTGCTTTTGCCGTGAGTGGCACGATAAGTGTCGTGAAAAACTGGTTGGTCACCGCGACCCATTCCGCTGGCGCAGTGTTCTCCTGATAAAAGGGTTGCGGACCGCGCTGACCGATCCCGAAAAACCCGCTCCCCCCTTGAAACCAACTCACGTTCTTGTCTCTCGCCTTGCCATCGATGCACCAGACCAGGCGGGTGTAGTAAGGATAATCTCTCGCGTGAATCGGTACGGCTGAGCCGAGCGAGACAAAATAACCGGAGTTCGCGTACAGCTGCGTCCCGCCGTTCGTAAGGTCGACATCCAACTCGACAAGGAAGTTGTCTCTTGTCTCCGTTGTCTTCGCAAAGAAAAACTTTTTGCGAACCATGATGCTTTCGGGAGTTGTTCGCTCACATTGCACACTGCCGTCCGATTTGCGTAACAAACGGAATTCCGGCAGTGCTGGTGCATCGGGCTGTTCAATGATCGCGCCGATGGGGATTTCTCGAGGCGAATTCAGCGTGACCCGCTTGTCACCTTCCGCGAGATGATTGAGCAGGACCGCCTCACTGATACCACCGCCACGATTCGTTAGACGCAACTCTGCGTCCGCGTTCCGCAGCGTTTCGATTTTCTCGGGAAAACTCGGCACCTCCTCGACAACCTGAGGAGTGGCCGCCGGAGCCGGTGAGGCAAACGGTACAGGCGACGCGCTAGCGGTGGCGAGCGGCGAGGTCGGACTCGGCGAGACGGTGGTTGTCCGTGGCCGCTGCGGAGTTTGCTTTGCGATCCACAATTCCCACAACACGAGCCCGATAACGCAGAGTATCACGACGATCCATGCCGTTCGATCCATAAAGTTGCCTGCGGCTGTTATTCACAGAAAAAAAACTCGGTGCCGTCGCGGATCCGAATTTCTCTTGATGGCGGGACAGGGTCATGCCCGCGGCCGCCCCACGGTTGACAGCGCGCCAGCCGTCTCAATCCGAGCGACCCGCCGCGCAGAAACCCATGCGTCTCGATTGCTTCCAGAAAATAGCGTGAGCACGTCGGCTCAAAACGACAACCGCAACCCGCCCCGCCAAGCAAGGAGAGCAGCGGCGAGATTGTGCATTGGTATATGCGGATGAAACCGCGCAGAACTTTGAGCATCAAGGCGCTAGGATAGAAGCGCGCTTGGCTAGACGCAACCACTCATCTTCTAACTCGCCGTAACTGGCTCGCGCCGCACTCGGGCGTGCGACGGTGACGACCCACCTTGACTCGACAATTTCATGCTGATGTTTGCGGACGATCTCTCGCAGACGACGACGCACCCGATTGCGCACCACCGCGCCCCCGATTTTGCGCGACGTAACGAAGCCAGCACGGAGACTATCAACTTCCTTCCCCGCAAGCGCGGCCAACATCAGGAGATGACCGTGTTGTGCACGTCCCTCTTTGCGCACTCGTTCGAATTGCCAAGCTTCAGTCAATCGCCGGCTTTTCGGAAATGAAACGTTTCTCGCCGGCGTACTCATTGTCCATCTACACCAAAAGTCTTTCCCCGAACAGGTGCGGGGAAAGACTTCGCAAATTAGCCGACTCCCGACTTATGGAGTTGGCGAAGTGTTGATGTTGATATTGGTCTCCGTTTTTTCCGCCTTGACTGAAGCAGCCGGAGAAGGATTTACAATCGTGGTGTTGGTTTCCTTTTCCTCCGTTTTTTCCGAGGGCGGATTGGTTACCGTGGTCTCTTTTTGTTCGCAGGCAGCGAACAGTGCCAGGCCCGCAAGCAGGCAAATGTATTTCTTCATATAAAATCGGATCGCAACCCCCGGAGCTGTCCTCCTTAAGGGGTCGGCGACGGCGTTGTCTCCGCCGGACTCGTAGCCACGGTCGATTCCGGTGAAGCTGCGGGGCTTGTTCCCGGGGCGGCGGTTTCAGTTTTTTGTTCACAAGCCGCGAGCAAGGCGGCGCCAGCCAAAATGCAGATGTATTTGTTCATAAGTTTGATTCGAGGATGGGATAGTCGGTTATATCCTGATTCGGAGCAAGGCTCGTTTTTGGTCGTCAGCATGTGCTGCCTAAAACGGCGGTTCGTATTTCATGCCGTGCGCCTCGGCCACGGCCAGACAGGTTAATTTTCCGTCACGCGTATTAATCCCGCCGATGAGCGCGGGTTGCTTCTTACAAGCTTCCTCCAAACCAAAGTCGGCCAGCAATTCAACATAACGATAAGTAATGTTGGTCAGCGCCTGAGTAGCCGTGCGCGCGTAGGCTGCCGGCATGTTGGCCACACAATAATGCGTCACGCCTTCTTCCACGTAAGTTGGGTCCAGATGCGTAGTCGGCCGCGAGGTTTCGGCGCAGCCGCCTTGGTCGATCGCGATGTCTACCAGGACGCTGCCAGCTTTCATCTTTCTCAACATCGCGCGCGTAATCAATTTTGGCGCTCTCGCTCCGGGCACAAGCACGGCGCCGATCAAGAGATCGACATTTGGCATCAGCTCCTGCAAATGCGATTCGCTTGAGTAGAGCGTATGCGCACTGCCCATCGTGATGTCGAGGAACCGCATCCGTTCGAGATCGACTTCCAGAATGGTCACGTCGGCGCCAAGACCAGTGGCCATACGGGCCGCGTTCACGCCTGCCGTCCCGCCACCGATGACCACGACGCGTCCCGGCAAAACCCCCGGCACGCCGCCGAGCAACACCCCGCTGCCACCATTATGTTTAGCCAAAAAATACGCCCCCATCACCACGCTCATGCGCCCGGCGATCTCGCTCATCGGCTCGAGCAACGGCAAGCGATTGCCGACCTGGATCGTCTCGTAGGCGACGCCGGTTCCACCAGATTCGAGCAATGCTTCGGTGAGCGGCTTGCTCGCGGCCAGATGCAAATACGTGAACAGGATCTGGCCTTTGCGCAAAAGAGAGAACTCGACTTTGAGCGGCTCCTTCACTTTCACGATCATCTCTGCGCGCGTAAAAACATCCCTGGCACGATCGACAATCTCCGCGCCGGCCTTGGTGTACTCGTTGTCGGGATAGCCAGAGCCGTCGCCGGCGTTTTTCTCCACGAGCACGGAATGCCCGCGCCGTCTGAGCTGTTCGACAGCCGATGGCACCAGGGCTACACGTTGCTCCTGCTCTTTAATTTCCTTCGGAAGGCCAATGATCATTGAGAAAGTGAGAAATGATTAGCGATAAAGGAGAAATAGGAAGCAAGCGAAATTGCCTCGGCCTTGTCACCTCTCACATCTCACAATCCCTTTCAATTCAGCGACGGATCGTCCGGAGCGGCCGCGAGCATTTTGTACCATGGCCCGAGCCCGCGCATGATCTCGAACCAAAGTTTCGGTAGCCGTTCCGGTTTTAGCGCTGCGCGGCTCGGCGCCTGAAGGATCCATGCTTTTTGCTTCATTTCCGCTTCCAGCTGGCCTGCGCTCCAGCCGGCGTAACCAACAAATGCACAGATCGACGTTGCATCGTCGCCCGTCCGCGCACTTGCGTTATCGATGTTCACATAGTGATTTAACTTCAATCCTTCGCCTTTCCGCCATTCGAACCTCGCGAACATCAGCTGGTTCCGCTCCACCGGACCCCCGAAAAAAACCGGAACGTTCGCTAACTCTTCCGGCGGGGTTTCGTTCACCACCTCGGCCACGCTTTTATCCAGCGGCCGATTGATAATCACCCCGAGCGCGCCGTCATCAGGGTCGTGTGCAGAAATAAATAAAACGGCCCTGCGAAAATTTGGGTCGAGCATATTCGGATGCGCGATCAGCAAAGAACCCGCAAGGCTCCGCCGCTTTTCATCACCCATGCTGCCCATGCAAAATTAGAACGCGCGCGATGAGCTTGCGCAAGCTATCATTCGTGCAGCAGTTGATTGCGAAAGGCCAATCATTTCTGGTAAATTGATTGAAAATTTTGTTGCGGCATCGGTTAAGCTCAGCTAGTAGCTCCGCAACTTTGGAAGATTGTTCTGGGGGGAACAGCCGCCCTTCACGCCCATCGGACGTGGGGGGCGGTACTTTTTTGGGTTGAGAAAAGGAGAACGTCGAACTCCGAAAGCTCTCGTGAGCAGGCAGCCCAACGTCCAACATCCAATGGCCAAATCAGCAAGCCGCAAGGGAAGCTCCTGGCCTATTGCCTTGACGCTAATCGCGCTCACCATCGCCGCGGTGGTGGTGATTATCTTTCTTCGTTTGGAAAGATGGCCAGCGCGCACTGCCCACGAAAGCGTGGGCGAACTCGAGCGCGTCGGAAAAGATCTGCGCTCGGCTTTTGTTGACATCGCGCATTTGCAACCGCGTATCATGATTAACAACCGCGTATATCTGGAACAAACAACGCCAACGACTGAGTTGTCGATCTTGTCGCGGCGGATGGAAGTCGAACACGAATTTCAAAGCACGTGGGCGGGAAGCTCCAAACACGTGAAATTGCACGGCACGTTTCTGGTAAAGGCTGGCTTCGATTTGCGCCAAAGTTTTGCGGTCGATCTGCGCCCGGATGAAATCTTTGTGCGACTTCCACACGCCCAAATTCTCGGAATCGAACAACAACAGGTGGACGTCCTCGCATTTGAAAACGGATTTTGGAACCGCATCTCGGCTGATGACGTGGAAAATGAATTGTCGATCTTACCGCAGTTGGTGCGACAAAAGGCAATAGAAACCAATTTGCCGGCCGAAGCCGAACACGCTTTGCAACAACAACTCCAGGCGCGCCTTCATCTGTCGCAACCGCTGCGCCTGATTTTTACAACGCCCACAAAAGGGGAATAAGGATCCTGGCGCGCTGCGGCACAATCTTCCACTTGGGCTTTCCCAGCGTTGCCTTTGCGGCTAAAGCAGTGCAACCCCGATGCGAAGAAATCGTCTGCTACTGCTCGTATTCATTTCGATTTTGCTCGTGGCGGCGCTCTCTATTTTGCTTGCGCCGTTGTCTGTCTCGAGCGGTTTGCGTCTGTGGGCTTGGTGGCAGGCACGACAGCAGGGACTGCTTATTCAGCTGGGCAAGATTGATGCGCCGTTTTTGCGACCGGTCACGATTCGAGACGTGCGCATCAGCGACACGAAAAGCTCGCCGGTTCACCTCGAGATCAATGGCGAGCACGCGGTAATCGATCTTGACCTGCCGAGAATTTTAATGGGAGCACGCGGGCGCGCCATTCGTTCTTTGTCGGTCGAAACATTGCAGCTCCGGATAAACCGAAATTTCTCTCCGGCGGAGCCCCGAAAATCACTGCCCGCCTGGGCGACGCTGCAACAATTGCTGCCTAACAACTTCAATTTACCGAATTTTCAGCTTCGCATTGAGGATGGCCCCAACGTGTTTCTTTTGCGTAACGCTGCCCTTTCCGGGAGCGAAGTCGAGGCGGGTCGTTTCAGGGCCGGCGAGGTCACAATCGCCTCGCCGTTCGTTCATCAAACTTTCTCGAACCTGCGCGGCGCGACCAAATGGCAGGATAACCGCCTCACGCTTGGCGGCATCACGCTCGCTCGCGGGCTGGATCTGCAATCGGCCACCATCGATCTTTCCTATCTCAGCAAAGAGCGCGCCGATTTGCAATTCGACCTCGATACATTCGGCGGCAAAATTCGCGCCAGTTTTTCCGACGAATGGCGGCTGGGGCATGCCGTTTGGAACTTTGCTGGCTCGGCCAGCGACATCTCGCTTGCGCAAACCTCGGAGGCAATCGGTTTCGCCGACCAGTTGGGCGGGTCGCTCCACGCGGGTAAAATCACTTTTCGCGGTGATCCACACGATCTCACGCGCGCAACCGCCTCGATTTGGATTGAGTTGGGCGATCCGGCCTGGCGCGATCGCGCGGCTGAAGTAATCATGCTCGGCGCCGCTCTCTATAATCGGCAAATCCAACTTCAGCAGCTGTACGTAAAACAGCTTAATAACCAGCTGACGCTGAGCGGCCAGGGTTCGCTTCCGTCGAAGTCATCTGATTGGCTCAGTCCAGATTTTCGCGGCACTATTTCATGCTGGATAAACGACCTCGGCGCGTTTGCCAGTCTTTTCGGAGCCAAACCGGACGACTTTGCCGGAGCTGTCGCGATCGATGGCACGGTGAACGCGCGTGAGCGAAGAATCGGCGGACATATTGCGGCGAGCGCCAATTCATTATCGATCTTCAAAACGCAGATCGACCGTTTCACCGCGAATTTGAGTTTGAAAGGGAGCGACCTTGAGATCGAACAACTCGATCTGAGGCGCAAACAGGATTGGTTGCATGCCGAGGGGAAGATTGATCTTGGCAGCGCGCACGCTTATTCGGGAGCGCTCAGCGCGGACGTAAAGAACCTGTCAGAGTATTTGTGGCTCTTCGGCGCAACGGATGCGGCGGACTCGAATCCGGTTTCGGCTCACATGCAATTTATGATGGATTCAGGCGTGTGGAACGGGACCGCGACAATGACCATTGCCACTTCACGACTCGACATGGGAGTAATCTCCCTTCCGCTGCGAATTGGAGAAGATTGGAATGAACTTTCAGCAACGCCCTTAAATGTCATCTTCAGTTTCCCTGTGCTCTGGCTGGACGAGGGCCCGCGCTGGCTCGGTTTAGGACTTCTTCGCGGCGGAATTTTGAGCGGAGGCATTCATCTTTCCGGAACGCTGCAAGCTCCAAAGATCGACGGGGATGTGCAGTTGATAGATGGGAAACTGGAAAATGAAAAGCTCGGTTTTGACGGAGTAAGCGGTCGCCTGCGACAGAACGGCAGACACGGATTGATCGATTTCCTTCACGTTAGTAACAAAGATGTCGATCTTTCGTTGCGCGGAGAAGTGGAAATCAGCGATGCCGATGACGTAGCCATCGCCCTGACCAGCACACTCCTGTTATTTGATGCGACATCCTATGCACTCCCTTGCGTCAGCGAGCTTAGGGTTTCGACAATCGATACCCTGTTCGCACCGATGGTTGGCCAAATTGAATTCCGCGGCGGGTTCATCAACCGCAACTGGACGATTGTGCTGCAACCCGACGCTGCCGGGCTGTTTGGGCCAATGAGAATTTCTAGACGGTCGATACCGATTTGTTTTGACCCGATGTCAAATGGCCAGACGCTGACGCTCAGCACGTATTCGCCGCCTCAACCTCCAGCGGCAGTTCGCCATCGCAAACGCCCGCGGCGTCGTTAGGGTCCGGCCGGTGCGTTGCGGGCCTCGAGCTTCGCGCTCACCAGCCAGCGTGAAAGTCTTTTTTCGAGCTCAGTGGTCAGATCGATGCGAAAATCTTCCCCCGCCTCCACCCGTAACGGGTCGTCAGGCGAACGATCGAACAAAAGTTGAACCGGACGTTGACCAGGTGAACTAGCGAGAATTTCACGCACTTCGCGCAAATCCTCACTAGTGGTCGCAGGCGAAAATTGGAGGAGCACCGCAGATTGCCCCTGCCCGGCTAATGTTGATCTTTCGTTGGCGCTGACAGTGCCGTTTGTCTTGTCTCGCGCGAGCAAACGAATCTTTTGCGCGGTCGCGCGCAGCGAATCCCCACGGGTGTCGATCGCGCCGCGAACTTCAACTACCCGCCCGGTGACGAGCGCATCTGAAATCTCTACGTAGACATCGTTCCAAATAACTACTTCGAGAGATCCGGTTAAATCTTCAATCCAGGCAACGGCGAACGGTTTTCCTTCCTTGCGCGTAAACTTCTTGTCGATCTGGATGAGCGCGCCGGCAGTTTTAAACGCGGCGCGGTCGGCCAGCTCGCCTAACGAGGCGATCGTTTGATAATTTTTTCCGGCGAAAAGATCGACATACGGATCGAGCGGATGACCGCTGACATAAAAACCGAGCAACTCTTTCTCGTAAGAAAGTTTTTCATGCTCGCTCCACTGTCTGACCGTTCGCCTTCGCGAGATTCGCGGTTCCATCTCGCCAAACAATGAAACCTGCCCGGCAGCCCGATCGCGGTGCGCCGCGGCTGACGACGCGAGCGCCTCGTCAATACAATCGAAAAGCTGGGCGCGCTCGCCCCCCAGAAAATCGAACGCACCCGCTTTAATCAAACTCTCGAGCATCTTCCGATTAGCGACGCGCGTGCCGAGGCGGCCGCAAAAATCCTCCAGCGACATGAACCTCCCTCCCCGATCTCGTTCCGAGATCGACACCTGCATTGCCGCCTCGCCTACGTTCTTGATCGCGGCGAGTCCGTAGCGAATGGCATTGTAGCCGCGGTCGCTGATTCCGGCATCCGGGTCAACGACCCCAGCTACGGTTTCCGGAATAAATTTCAGCCCGCTATTGTTAATATCTGGCGGCAAAATCAAGATACCCATGCGTTTGCATTCGGCGACGAAGACCGAAATTTTTTCCGTGTTGTTGATTTCGTTGCTCAACAATCCGGCCATGAAGTCAACCGGATAATGGGCTTTAAGATATGCCGTCTGATAACTGATAACGCCGTAGGCGGCGCTGTGGCTTTTGTTGAATCCGTAACCGGCAAACTTTTCGAGTAAATCGAAAATTGCGTTCGCCTTTTTTTCCGGAATCTTGTTCGTGCGCGCGCAACCTTCGATGAAGTTTTTCCGCTCCTTGGCCATCTTCTCCTTGTCCTTCTTGCCCATGGCGCGCCGCAAAAGATCGGCTTGTGCGAGTGAGTAGCCGGCGAGTTTGCTCGCTGCCGCCATAACTTGCTCCTGATAAATCATGACGCCGTATGTATCGGCGCAGATTTCTTTCAGCAGCGGATGCAGGTACTTGATCGGCGCCTTCCCCTTTTTCGCTTTCACGAATTCAGGAATCAGCTCCATCGGGCCGGGCCGGTAAAGCGCAATCAACGCGATAATGTCGTCGAGCTTTTGCACATCGAATTGCTTCGACAAGTTGGTCATGCCGCCGGATTCCATTTGAAAGAGGCCGATGGTCTCGCCGCGGTTGTACAGGCCGAATGCCGCTTCGTCATCGAGCGAGATGTTTTTCAGCGAGAATTCCGGATCGCGTTTGCGAATCAGCTCAACCGTGTCTTCGATCACGGTCAACGTTTTCAGCCCGAGAAAGTCCATTTTCAGCAGGCCGAGATCGTTAAGCGGACCCATTGGATACTGGCTGATGACGTCGTTGCCTTTCACGTCGCGACAGAGCGGTATGTATTCGGTCAAATCGCGATCAGCGATGACTACGCCGGCGGCGTGAACCCCCGCATTGCGCGACAGGCCTTCGAGGATTTTTCCGAATTCGAAAAGCTGCTTCGTCTGCGGCTCGGTCGCGATCGCTCGTTTCAACTCCGGATTTTTCTCCAGCGCCGAATCGAGCGTGATGTTCAATTCATTCGGAATCATCTTGGCGATGCGATCCGCCGCCGCATACGGCAAGCCCATTACGCGACCCACATCGCGCACCACACTTTTCGCCTTCAGTTTACCAAAGGTGATGATCTGGGCGACACGGCGTTCGCCATATTTTTGGCGAACGTACTCGAGCACTTCGCCGCGGCGGGCTTCGCAAAAATCGACATCGATGTCGGGCGGCGAAATGCGATCGGGATTAAGAAAGCGCTCGAAGATCAATCCATATTGCAGCGGATCGATATCGGTAATGCCGAGCACATACGCGACAAGCGAACCCGCAGCAGACCCACGGCCCGGACCAACGGGAATACCGCGTTGTTTCGCGAAATGGATGAAATCCCAAACGATGAGGATGTAGCTAACGAATCCCATTTTCTCGAGAACGCCGAGCTCGTACTCAAGACGCGCGCGAAGCTGATTGTCGATCTTGGCGCGTTCGCCGTAACGGCGTCGCAAGCCTTTCTGGCAGAGATCCCGCAAGTACGCTTCGCGCGAGACGCCGTTCGGGACCGGATATTCGGGATATTTTGACTTCCCGAGCTCGATTTCCAGATTGCAACGCTCCGCGATATCCAACGTATTCGCGATTGCTTCCGGAAAATCTTTGAACACTTCGCGCATTTCTTCCGGCGATTTGAAATACAACTCCGACTTGTAACGCATCCGGTTTTCGTCGCTGACCATTTTGCCGGTGCCGATACAAAGCATGACGTCATGCGCGTCGTGATCGCTCCGGCGTAGAAAATGGACATCGTTCGCCCCAACCAGGCCGACGCCGAGGTCTTTCGCAATCTTTGGCAGGATGCGGTTGCAAGTCTGTTGCTCCACCATGCCATGATCGTGCATCTCGATGAAAAAATTCTCCGCGCCGAGAATATCGCGATACTCGGCGGCGGCTTGTGTTGCGATGTCGATCTTGTTCGCCTGAATCGCGGAGTTCACTTCGCCGGCGAGGCAGCCGCTGAGTCCAATCAAACCCGCGGAATGTTGCGCCAGCAGCTCCTTGTCGATCCTCGCCCGGTAATGAAATCCGTCGAGATGCGCGGTCGAAATCAATTTCACGAGATTGCGATAACCGGTTTCGTCGCGCGCAAGCAGGGTGAAGTGATATGCCGACTCACGCAGCGACATCGATCGGTCTTTGTGGGAGCGCGGTGCAATGTAAGCTTCGCAACCGATGATCGGTTTCACCCCGGCATTCTTCGCTTCCTGATAAAATTCGATCGCGCCAAAAAGATTTCCGTGGTCCGTCACTGCCACCGCCGGCATCTTGAATTCCTGGGCACTTCTCATCAGCTCTTTCATCCGAATGGCACCATCGAGCAGCGAATATTCGGTATGGAGATGAAGATGAACGAAAGAATCACGGGGCATGCGTTTTCAGTATAAACAGCGGTGAAATTTCGCAAAAAATTTCCGCGCTACGGTGCAAAAAAATCGTGATTGCATTTGCATCGCGACGTTGCTATGAGAGCGCGTGCCGCGCTCAGCTTTCGATTGCAAAGCGCTGCGTGGCCGCGAGTTTACACCGAGATGAAAAAACTGGAAGCGATCATCAAGCCGTTCAAGCTCGAGGAAGTGAAAGAGGCGCTAGCCGAGCTCGGGATTGAAGGAATGACCGTCACCGAAGTCAAAGGATTCGGCAGGCAGAAAGGCCACACCGAGATTTATCGGGGCAGCGAATACACCGTCGATTTTCTGCCGAAAGTGAAAGTGGAAGTCGTGCTGGCCGACGACATGGTGGAAAAGGCCGTGACCGTTGTGGTGGCCGCGGCCAAGACCGGCAAAATCGGCGACGGTAAAGTTTTTGTGCTTCCAGTGGAACACGCGGTACGCATCCGCACGGAAGAAATCGGCGAGAAAGCGGTGTGAGGCGCTGATGCGCTGTACGTTGAGCCGTTGAAGCGTTACAGCGTTGAAGCGGTTCGACACTTTGATGATTTAACGACGCAACGTTATAACAGTTTAACTTTTTAACCCTTCAACCCTTTAACGAAACACATGGCCAAAGACAAAACTCCATCCGACGTCAGCAAAATAATCAAAGACAACGACGTGAAGGTGATCGACTTCAAGTTCACCGATTTGCCGGGCACCTGGCAGCATTTCACCACCACGCTCACCGAATACAGCGAAGATATTTTCACCGACGGAATCGGCTTTGACGGTTCGAGCATCCGCGGTTGGAAAGTGATTAATGCTTCTGACATGCTCGTGATCCCAGATCCCACGACGGCGTGGATCGACATCTTCAACCTGGAGCCCACGCTGAGCTTGATTTGCACGATTGTCGATCCGATCACGCGCGAGCCGTACGATCGCGATCCGCGCGGCGTGGCCGAAAAAGCGGAAGCTTATCTAAAGAGCACCGGAATCGGCGAAACGGCGTTCTTCGGACCCGAAGCGGAATTTTTTATTTTCGATGACGCGCGGTTCAACTACACGGGCAATTCTTCATTTCATATTGTCGATAGCATCGAGGGGCACTGGAACAGCGGCCGCGAGGAATTTCCAAACCTTGGATACAAAATTCGTCCGAAGGAAGGGTATTTTCCCGTCTCGCCGATGGACACGCTGCAAGACATCCGCAATGAGATGTGCCTCGAGTTGGAGAAAGCGGGCGTCCCGATCGAGAAACAGCATCATGAGGTGGCCTCGGCCGGGCAGGCCGAGATCGATGTCCGTTTCGCGCCCCTCAAGCACATGAGCGACTCGATGCAGTATTACAAATACATCATCCGCAACGTCGCCAAGCGGCACAACAAGAGCGTCACTTTCATGCCAAAACCGCTTTTTGGCGACAACGGCTCGGGCATGCACACGCATATTTCACTCTGGAAAGATGACAAGCCGCTTTTTGCCGGCAACGGTTACGCGGGCTTGAGCGACACGGCGCTCTTTTTCATCGGCGGAATTTTGAAACACGCCTCCGCACTCACTTGCATGACGAACCCGACCACGAACAGCTACAAGCGACTCGTGCCCGGATTTGAAGCCCCCGTCAATCTCGCCTATTCCGCGCGCAACCGTTCGGCGGCCATTCGCATTCCCACCTATTCTGCCAGCCCGAAAGCGAAACGAATCGAGTTTCGCACGCCGGACGCTTCGGCAAATCCATACATTGCTTTTTCGGCCATGCTACTGGCCGGGCTCGACGGAATTCAGAACCGGATCGACCCGGGCGACCCGCTCGACAAAAACCTCTACGACCTGCCGCCGGAAGAGCTCGCGCAAATTGCGAGCGTGCCCGATTCACTCCGCGGCGCGATTGAAGCGCTCCAGGCCGATCACGGGTTCCTGCTGCGCGGCGACGTCTTCAATGCCGACTTCATCGCGAACTGGATCGATATGAAACAAAAAGAATATGACGCGCTGCGCTTAAGACCTCATCCTTACGAATTCAGCATGTATTACGACGTCTGAGGCACCTCGACAGGCGGCCGGACCTGTCGGGCGAATTGCCAGGCCTTTTGTTTGATGCGAATTTTTTCGCGCGACGCTCTATCGAAAATCAATTCTGGTCATCTTGCTCGCGCTGATTTCCTTTTCGTTTTTTGGCACACTGACCGCAAGTGCGTGGATGTTCCCGCACAATTATGACTGGCATTACCGCGTTATCTCCAATCTCCTTTCTCCGCGTGATTAATCCCAGTCATTATTGACTGGCCGCTAGCGGCCTGGCATTGACCGGGTTCTTCATGCTGCCCTTCACGGGGTATTTGCAACGGCATTTGGCAACGATCGCGCCGCGGGCTGCGAAGGTGAGCGCCGGAGCTTTTGTCGTGGGAATCATTGCTCTGATTTGCGCCTCTTTTATCGCCCCGCAGCACACGCATGACGTGTTCGGAATTCGACGATTGCATGAGCTTCTTGGGCGCTCGGCAGCTGGGTTTCTGTCGATCGGTATTATGTGCGGCTGTTGGTGCGCGTGGGAAGGCCGCGAACGCAACCTTTTTGCGGCGCTACTGTTTTGGACTTGGTCCCTAACAACGCTACTGCCGCTGAGCGGCCTTTGTTGTAGCGAGAGTTTACTGCTGTTCGCGCAGCTGGCACCATCCTGGGCGATGCCGATCCGCCGGGCGTTGCGGCATTCCGTCTTCTGGCACCTAGGTTTTTTGGGAATGGACCGGCGCGACCGCGGTATTCGCATTTCTTTGCGCGACCGTCTTCTTAACGCCATCGCAAAGCTCCACACAGAATACACACGCCCATTCTGCGTAGGTTCCTTTACGATCATGAAAAGGCGTTGAGAGCACAGCACCTTAAAGGTTTCATTTCCCGGACATGACCACTGCCGGAGAATTGGTCTTGCAACTTGGGCAAACGGCCTGAATGTTTGAGCCAGGATGAGCGTTCTTGCTAGCCTAACGAATTTATTTTCCGGGGGCGATTTGCTGCTCATCCTCCTTCTCATCCTGTTGCTCTTCGGAGCAAAGAAACTGCCGGAGCTGGCGCGCGGTATGGGACAGGCGATCAAAGAGTTTCAGAAAGCAAAGGACGAATTCAGCGATGAATTGCATAAGGCCGGCCAAGTGGACTCGGCACAATCCAAACCAAATGTGCAACCGGCGCAATCCACGGTAGCGCGGACGGAGACTCCGGCACCGAGCGCCGCTGTTCGGCCTGACCCAAACCAAACAATAACGCCTGGGGAAAAGGCTGACCACGTGTAGCGCGAGCCTCCGGTCCGGCCGCCGCGGCGGCACGGATTCGTCCCGTGGTGAGTTTGCGTTTATCGATTCACGAGCTGGAAGCGGGGGCGCTTTATGGTCGACCTTGCGTTCGCGAGGTTGACTTTCCTCCGCGATGCGACAATGTCCGCATCCGCTTTATGTCCGACCCAGACTTACGTAACCGCATCAAAGAGATGCTCGTCAAAAATCTGATGCTTCAGATCACGCCCGATCAGATTGGCGACGATCTGCCGCTCTTCGGGCCCGACGGGCTCGGTCTCGATTCAATCGACGCGCTCGAGCTGGCCGTCAGCATGGAGAAAATTTTCGGCGTCAGCGTTCCCAACTCCGAAGTGGCCGGGAAAGCGCTTAGGACGGTCAACACAATCCACGATTACATTCTCGAAAAACGCGGCAACCTGGGACAGACCTGATCTCCGATTGGTTACACGGTTGGAGATGAATTGATCGCGTCGATGAACTGCCGGAAACGTCCAAAGCTGCGGCGGTGGGGCGTAAAAATCAGGCGCGGCAAATCCCGAATCTCGGGTTCATTTTTTTCCTGGCGCAGCGCCCTGCCCTGCACGATTTCCCCCTCGCGGAGGAGATCGGCGAACTTTTGGTTAAGATCGATCATCGCATTCTTGGACAATCGCCGGCAGATGCGGATGACGAGCTTCTGGCCAACCCAGCGTGCTGAATGATAGACCTTGTAGAACTGCAGAATCTCGCGCACCGCTGGATCGACACCGTGCACGATCGTAAAAAAGTTGAAATCGTCTGGCGACACGAGATCTATCTTCAAAAGGTGCTCGGTAAGAAATTTCATCCAAGTTTCCCAATAAGTTCCGCCTGGACGATCAAGTAGCACCACGGGAATAATCCGCGATTTGCCCGTTTGCATAAGCGTCAGCACCTCGAAACATTCATCCATCGTCCCGAATCCGCCGGGCAAAAGGGCAAAGGCATGCGTCTCTTTCACGAAGTTCAGCTTACGCGTGAAAAAGTAGTTAAAGTTGATCAGCTTCGGGTCGCCCTTGATCACAACGTTTGCCCGCTGCTCGAACGGCAATCGGATATTCAAACCGAAACCGTGCTCGCGCCCCGCACCGCGCTGCGCCGCGCCCATGATGCCGTTACCTCCTCCTGTGATAATCATGTAACCATGCGCAACCATTTCGCGCGCGAATTCTTCCGCGACCTCAAATTCAGGCGCGCCTGGCGGGATGCGCGCCGATCCGAAAACAGCAACCTTCCGAAAACGTGAATACGGCGCGAAGACCTTTGCCGCGTAGCGCAATTCTTTGAGCGAACGATTGATCAACTTGAGATCGGCCACGCCCATTTCATCGCGCGCGATTTTCAGCGCAGTTACAATCATCTCTTCGATCAGCTCAGGATTCTTGTTGGCGCCCCAATCCTGAACTAGTTCGCGGACGCGCTCATCAAATGGGGCATCGACACTCCATTGCCGGCGCGTTGGCTGGTCCTGAATTGTGCCCGCGGTGAAATCTTCCACGGCGAACTGTAGAGGTAGCCGTCGCCGCTGCAAAGCCATTCAATGCGAGCGCAGCGCGGCCCTGCGATGGGATTTCTCAAGAATGCGTAGAAGCAGCGATCTCGGCTGTGACCCCCCTCTTCCAATTTCAGGCGATACACAGTTCACTGCAGTGCCGCCAAATCCGTCAGAATTTCCCGCATGTGCCGAATCGGCGTCGAATAATGACCTTCGTTCTCGAGGAAGCGCGTTGCGCAGTTCCGTAATCGCTTTGCCACCTGTTCGGCCGTGCGAATCGAAAACGCGCGGTCTTGTTTCCCATGCCAGAGCCGCACCGGTACAGCGACATCTTCCAGTGTGAAGCCCCACGGCTGCGCGTAAATCTCAGCGTCCGCCATTACTCCGGCAGCAGAAGCTCGCCAGGCGCGGCGTTGACTCTCGAAACACGCTTCAAAAGCAGCCGAGTCACGCAACGCAGCGGCGTCGCTCGGTCGCAGCTGTAGTAATCTCAACAACAACGGCCGTGCTCGCTGCGGCGGCCGCACCGAGAGAAAGGGGCGCACCAGATGGAAACATGCTCGAGAAAATCGCGGATACTTGCCGTAACAGCGGAGCATCAGTCGATAAAGTCCGAGCAAATCTTGTCGATCCTGCAATTCGGCAATGGGCGGTGCGCCGCTTACCACAGCCATCCCACGCACACGTTCTGGCATTTTCAATGCGGTTGCATACGCGTATGGAGCGCCGCCCGATATCGCGAGGATATGAAACCGCTCGATTTGCAAATGATTCGCCAATTGCTTGAGGATGTCCGGCCAATCGAGCAACTTTCGATTCGGCTGAAACGTCGAATCGCAGATGCCCGGTCGATCGGGCGAAATAATTCGCACACCCACATTGCGCGCGTCTGCATCAGTCAGCTCCGCCATCGTCCGCGAACTTGGCCAGCCATGAAAAAAGAAAACCGGCAGCCCCGCAGCACCGCCGTATTCGGCATACGCCAGATATCCACCGCGCTCGAGCGACAGCAGTTTGCAGTTACCTTCACGCATGACGGTGATTATTTTTACAACTCGGAGCCTCCTCAAAATCCGCTTTGCAGCCAGGCTTTAGCACTGTAATTTTGCTCTCAGGAGTAATTCGGCTTTCATATTGCGATTGTGATGAACGAAAAACGACATCCGGCAGGCGGCAAGATTTCGTTGCACGGCAACGGCATGGGCGTGCCGTCTCCTGAAGATATCGAACGGCGCGCTCGCGAGATCGCGATGATCGATGAGCGCAATCCGGACGAGTTCACGGATGCGGATTGGATCCAGGCCCGTGAGGAATTGATGGGCGCCGAAAATCATGAGCCGCCGGAAGAAACTCCGGATAACGCCGAGGTGACCGAAGAATGGGAGGTGGTTGCAGGTTCCAAAGGTCACCGCGCTCCGCGTCCCGGCACGGAGGACGACGAGGAAACCGTTGGCGAGCATCTCGTCACGGACGGGTTGGAAGAGGCAGCGCACGATCAAATGCTCGAGGCGCGCAGGGAAGAACTTGAGCAGGAGGGCGAAATTACTTGAGTTCCAACGGGGCCGCGACTCTTGATCTTGCGCCGACCGCGCCACCGCGTTCGTGGGCGGCAACTTCACGCACGCAAAATTTGCTCGCGCGTTTTCATGAAGTCCGAAATCTTACGACCTTTCTTTGCAAAGGACTCGCCCCAGAGGATTGCGTCGTCCAGTCGATGGCGGAAGTCAGTCCCACAAAATGGCACCTCGCGCACACGACTTGGTTTTTTGAGACATTCATTCTGAAAAAATGGATCACCGGCTATTTGCCGGCAGTCCCGGAGTACGCTTACCTTTTTAATTCTTATTATAACGCCGCGGGAGATATGCATCGCCGCGACCTGCGCGGCTTGATCTCGCGACCGACTGTCGATGAGACAAAACGATATCGCACGTCGATCGATTCGCACATCGACAATCTCCTGGCGGACGCTGATGAAAAAAAGCTGGCTGAACTCGAACCGCTCATTACACTCGGCATTCATCACGAGCAGCAACATCAGGAGTTGCTCATCACCGACATCAAACACGTCTTTGCCCAAAACCCTCTGCATCCTGTATATCGTGAACGCAAGATCGATCCGCCTGAGACGGACAAGATCGACGTCGCCCCCGTGGATTTCATTGAATTTGACGAAGCGATCGTCGAGATCGGTCACGACGGTTCCGGTTTTTCTTACGACAACGAAGGGCCGCGTCATCGCGCACTGGTGCCGGCATTTTCCCTGGCCAATCGTCTCGTGACCAATGCCGAATACCTTGAATTCATGGAGGACAACGGTTACGCGCGCGCCGAATTTTGGCTGTCGTTAGGTTGGACGACCCTGAACGAGCAGCGTTGGAGCGCGCCGCTATACTGGGAGAAACGCGACGGCGAGTGGTGGAATTTCACGCTTTCCGGGTTTCGGCCAGTCGACGAGAGCGAGCCGGTCACACACATCAGTTACTTCGAAGCCGACGCATTTGCCAATTGGGCGGACGCACGATTGCCCACGGAATTCGAGTGGGAACGCGCCGCCGCGAAGATCGACATCGAGGGAAATTTCGTCGAGAGCGAGCGATTTCACCCGAAACGTTTCACGCCGCCTCCGCAAAACCAGGACCTTCAACAAATGTTCGGTGACGCTTGGGAATGGACACGCAGCGCGTATTCACCTTACCCGGGTTATCATGCTGCGCGGGGTGCACTCGGCGAGTACAACGGCAAGTTCATGTGCAATCAATATGTCTTACGCGGCGGCTCCTGCGCCACTTCCCGCGCGCACATTCGCAAGACTTACCGCAATTTTTTCCAACCGGATAAACGCTGGCAGTTCACAGGGATTCGTTTGTCACGCGATCCCTCATGAGCGCCGAATGACTCCACGCTCATGTTTGATTCACCGCGGACATCGCAGCGCACCGCCCCTGTCGCGTCGCCCCAAAGATCGCCTTTCTTCATGGAAACCATCGCCGGCCTTTCGAGATCGCCACGCACTTTACCGTGTAAATTTTTCTACGACGAGCGTGGCGCGCAGTTGTTTCAAAAAATCTGCGAACTTCCCGAATACTACATTACCCGGACCGAACTGAAGATTCTGCGACTGCACGGTGCTGAAATGGCGGCCGCCCTCAGCGAAAATGTCGAGCTGATTGGTTTAGGCACAGGCGCGGGAACAAAAACGAGAATTCTTCTCGAAGAACTGCACGACCCGGCGGTCTACATCCCGATCGACATTTCAAACGAACAACTGCAGAAATCCAGCGCGCGATTCCGGCAAATGTTCCCCAAGCTGGAAATCCTGCCGATAGCGTCGGATTATCTCGAGCCGTTCGAATTACCTCTACCGAGAAAACCCTCCTCCCGCAGCGTCGTTTACTTTCCTGGCTCAACCATCGGTAACTTCGAACCAAATGTGGCCACAGAATTCTTGCGACGACTTGGCGATCTTTGCGGCGAAGGTGGCGGCTTGCTGATTGGTGTCGATTTGCAGAAGGATCGACGAATCATTGAGGCCGCTTACAACGATAGCCAGGGAGTGACTGCGGAGTTCAATTTGAATTTACTGGTGCGGGCAAATCGCGAGCTGAGTGCCAATTTCGATCTCAACAACTGGCGACATCGCGCCATTTACAATTCAAAGGACGGCCGAATCGAGATGTATCTCATCAGCGAAGGCGATCAACGAGTGCACATTGAAGACCGAAAATTTGATTTCCGCGCGGGGGAAAAAATCCTAACTGAACATTCCTACAAATACACGCCGGAGGGTTTGGCCGCACTTGCGCGCAACGCCGGATTTCAATTCGAAAAATTGTGGATAGATGACGCGCGATTGTTTGGCGTGTTTTATTTCACGGTGACAAGCTCAATGTAGCGGATGCGTTCCGCGTGCGGCGTAATTGAAGACGCAGGCTAGAGTCTCGCGTTACTTTAATGAGCGCGCTGGTTCAACTCGTCGATCTTAGCAAGCGCTACGCAGATGCGCCGGCGCTGTATTCAACAAATCTCTTTATCGAGCGCAGCAGCACCACCGTTTTGATCGGACCGAGCGGTTGCGGTAAATCGACCTTGCTGCGGTTGATCGTCGGGCTGGTCAGGCCAGACACGGGCAAAATCGTTTTCGACGGAACGCTGGTTACGCCGGACAAGATCGATATGTTCCGACGCCGAATCGGTTACGTCATTCAGGAAGGCGGATTGTTCCCGCACCTGACCGCTCGCGCGAATATTCTGCTCATGGCGCGGCACCTCGGAAAATCAGAAAGCGAAACCAAGCCGCGACTCTCGGACCTCTGCGAGTTGACACGATTTTCGGAGAATTTGCTGGTTCGCTATCCGGTCGAACTTTCAGGCGGCCAGCGTCAGCGGGTGAGTCTCATGCGCGCCCTGATGCTCTCGCCGGAATTATTGCTGCTGGACGAACCGCTGGGCGCGCTCGATCCACTCGTGCGCGCATCGTTGCAAAAAGATTTGAAGGAAATTTTCGCGCGCTTGCATCAGACCGCACTGCTGGTCACGCACGATCTCGCCGAAGCAGCTTATCTCGGCAACGAAATCGTGCTGATGAATGAAGGCCGCATCGTCCAGCAAGGGTCAATTGTCGATCTTCGAAAAAAGCCGGTGAACAATTTTGTTTCCGAATTCATCACTGCTCAGCGCACGCTCGCAGTTTTATGAAGCGAATCAGGAAAGCAGGAAAACAGGAAAGACTCTGCCGATTTGTTCTCTTTTCCTGTGTTCCTGCTTTTCTTATTTTTGATTCCGACTTCGTTTCTGCCGGTCCAGTCGTCATCGGCTCGAAGAAATTTACCGAGTCTTATGTGCTTGGCGAAATCGCAAAACGAGAACTGATCGACGCCGGCATTCCGGCAGAACATCGGCAGGGAATGGGCGGGACCATCATTCTTTGGGAAGCACTGCGTGGAGGACAGATCGACATCTATCCCGAGTACACCGGGACGATTGCCCAGGAAATCTTGAAATCGGATCGCCAGCTCGGTTTTACGCAAATCCAGAATGCATTGGGCAAAATTGGCATTGGTATGACTCAGCCGCTCGGGTTCAACAACACCTACGCGCTAGTGATGCGGCGCGATCGTGCGCAGCAACTGGGAATCCGCACGATTAGCGATTTGCAAAAGCGCTCGGAGCTAAAAATCGGTCTCACTCATGAATTTTCAGATCGCCATGACGGATGGCGACCGCTCGCGGCAGAATATCGATTGAATCCGCGCAGCGTGATTGGAATCGACCACGCGCTTGGTTATGCCGCACTCCAGAATGGCTCGATCGACGTGAAGGACGCCTATTCAACTGATGCCAAGATTGCAGAGCTCAATCTCGTTGCCCTCGAAGACAACCGGAAATTCTTTCCGCGCTACGATTCGATATTTCTCTTTCGATCGTCGCTGCCGATCTCGGCAATCGCAACACTTCGGAGGCTTGAAGGAACAATTGATGAAGAAAAAATGATTCGGCTGAACGCTGAAGCAGAGCATACGAAAGATTACACGCGCGCAGCGAACTTATATTTCGAACGCGGCGCAAGATCGACAATCACTATCGCGAGCGAATCGTTGACGCACAAACTCGCGCGCTGGACATTGCGGCACCTCGAGCTCGCCGGATTTTCACTGCTGTTGTCGGTGATTGTCGGAATCCCGCTCGGGATCTTCGCGAGCCGCGGCGGTGCGATTGGTCACGTGATCCTCGGATTCGCCGGGATCGTGCAAACCATTCCGTCACTTGCGCTGCTCGCGTTGCTTGTGCCGCTGCCATTTTTTGGAATCAGCGCGCGCACTGCCATCGCAGCGCTTTTTCTCTACGGATTGTTGCCGATTGTGCGCAACACGGCGACCGGTTTGCAGGACATTGTGCAACCGATTCGGGATTCCGCGATCGCGCTTGGACTCGAGCCCGGAGCGCGTCTGCGCAAAATTTACCTGCCGATCGCCTCACGCTCGATTTTGGGCGGAATCAAAACCAGCGCGGTAATCAATGTCGGTTCGGCGACGCTCGCCGCCTTGATTGGTGCCGGCGGGCTCGGCGAGCCGATTTTGAGCGGCCTTAATTTGAATGATCACGCCACCATTTTGCAGGGCGCGATTCCGGCAGCGATTCTGGCGCTGTTCGTGCAATGGTTTTTTGATTTCCTGGATCGCGTTTTGATTCCGAAAGGCCTGCGATTGTAGCGGCGCTCTATGAGCGTCGCACTTTTAGGTTTTCGAACAGATGCGCGCGAGAAAGTATGCGACGGTCATAGACCGCCGCTACAGTGACGAATGCCAATCGCTTCGATCAACCCCGCAACGGGCGAAAAGCTAAAAGAGTTTCAAGCACTCGGTAACGCAGAAATCGAGCAACGGCTCAAGCGAGCCGAACGGGCGTTTCACCACCATCGCCGCGAACCTTTTCGGAAGCGCGCACAACTGCTGATGGCGGCGGCATCGTTGCTCGAGCATGAAAAGAAAGAATTTGCGCGCACGATTACGCTCGAGATGGGCAAGTTGTTCGGCGCGGCTGTCGAAGAAGTGGAAAAATGTGCGCGTGCATGCCGTTACTACGCCGAAAATGCCGAGCGATTTTTGGAGGACGAGCCCGCGCAAACCACCGCCGCGCGCAGCTACGTCCATTACGAACCGATGGGGCTGGTCCTCGCGGTCATGCCATGGAATTTTCCTTTCTGGCAGGTGTTCCGATTTGCCGCGCCGGCGTTGATGGCAGGCAATGTCGGCTTGCTCAAGCACGCCGCCAACGTGCCGCAATGCGCACTCGCGATTGAACAGATCCTTTGCCGCGCCGGATTCGATGAAGGCGTTTTTCAAGCGCTGCTCATCGAATCCGAGCAGGTCGAAAAGGTAATTGTCGATCCACGCGTGAAGGCGGTCACGCTTACGGGCAGCGAGCGGGCGGGCAGCGTAGTTGCAAGCACGGCGGCGCGCGAAATCAAAAAGGCGGTCCTCGAGCTTGGTGGAAACGACGCGTTCATCGTGATGCCGAGCGCCGATTTTGAAAGCGCGCTTAGCACGGGCGTCAAAGCACGCACAATCAACAGCGGGCAATCGTGCATCGCAGCCAAGCGCTTTTTTATTGCGAACGAAGTTTACGACAATTTCGTTCGGCAATTCGTCGAGAAAATGCGCGCCTTGAAAATCGGCGATCCGTTGGACGAAACGACTGAGATCGGCCCTCTCGCGACCGAGCAAATTTTGAAGGGCGTGCACGAGCAGGTTCAGAAATCAATCGCTATGGGCGCAAAATTGTTAACTGGTGGAAATCGAATTCACGGCCCCGGATTTTTTTACGAGCCGACGGTACTTGCCGATGCACCGAAAGAATCGCCGGCTTATCGCGAAGAGGTTTTCGGCCCAGTCGCATCAATCTTCCGCGTGCGCGACGCAGCGGAGGCGATCGAGACTGCAAACGACAGCTCATTCGGCTTGGGAGCGAGTGCCTGGACGAGTGATCGCCATGAACAGGAATTGTTTGCCTCAGAATTGGAATCCGGAATGGTTTTCATCAACGCCATGGTTGCGTCAGATCCGCGCCTGCCGTTTGGCGGCGCGAAACGATCCGGCTTCGGTCGCGAACTTGGCGCGCATGGTATTCGCGAGTTCACAAACATCAAGACGATCTGGATCTCGTAACCAAGACGTTGCAGTGATGGAGCGTTGAAGAGTTGAGGCGAAAGTCAAACGAGCCACGCGAATTGCAGCCACGGCCTGTGAGCCCTGCGTCCGCGCCTCACAGAGGCGCGGCTACAGGAGTTCAAGCTGCGTTTTCGATCTACGAAACGAAGCAATAGAAAGCTGCGGACGTTTCCCGATTCGGGCTTTGCGGCAACTGACTTTAAAAAGGGACGCGATCTGTTCCGCAAAAATTCCCTCTCCCGTCATGCGTGTGTGCCATTTTGAATTGTTTAGCCCACCGTTGCCGCGCAGGTCGCGGATTCGCGCAAGAATCTTTCCTTTCCGGTCGGGAAAATGTTCTTCCAACCAATGCTCGAACAATGGGGCGACGGCCCACGGCAAGCGGATAATCGTGTAGCCGGCGAATTGGGCACCGGCTTGTGCGCACGCCTCGAGAATTTTCGGCATCTCGTGGTCGGTTAAGCCGGGAATGACCGGCGCGACCATTACGCCAACCGGAACTTCCGCGGCGCGAAGTTGCATGATCGCATCGAGGCGGGCTTCAGGCGAAGAGGTGCGCGGCTCGAGCACGCGTTGCAGTTCGGAATTCAGCGACGTCACGGAAATATTCACCGCCGCCGCACTGTAATCTGCAAGCTCGCGCAACAGATCGACATCGCGCGTGACGAGACGGTTTTTCGTTATGATCGCAACCGGATTCCGAAATTTCGCGAGCACTTCGAGACAGCCGCGAGTGATTCGCAATTTCTTCTCGATCGGCTGATAGGGATCGGTCACGCCGCTCATCACCAGCACTTGCGGCTTCCAGCGCAGCGACTCCAATTCCGCGCGCAAAAGCGCCGGCGCGTCGGTTTTCACCATGATCTTGCTCTCGAAATCGAGACCCGCCGAAAACCCGAGATACTCATGAGTCGGCCGCGCGTAGCAGTAGATGCAACCGTGCTCACACCCGCGATATGGATTCAGACTCGTTTCGAAGCCGACATCAGGGCTGTTGTTGCGGGTGATAATCGTTTTTGTGCCGTCTTGGAAGAATTGCGTCGCGCGCTGCGGCCGCTCGCTTTCATCAGGATCGACGTCGACAACATCGACATCGTTAACATCGACATGAAGTTTCTCGAAGCGATTTGCCGGACTCCACGAAGCGCCGCGACCATGAATAGGCGCGTGGCTCTGCGGCACCTCCTCGATTACCGGCCTGAATTTTCGCTTTTTCAAATGCTGCGCCTGACGGCGTTTACTAAGTTCACATGAACATGTTTCGAGGTCGAGGGAAAATTGATATCAAATTCGCATTCATTTGTCGCGACGCGGCACCCAAACAAGTTCAGATGAACAGTTCCTGGGTGGATGAATTACTATGGTCCCATTTACTCCACTACTCCGTCACTGCATCACTCCGGTGCTGGGATGATTTCCCTTGGAGTAGCGGAGTAATGGAGTAATGAGTTTGCCAACGGGCGATTCTCGGAGGGGTGGCAGAGCGGTTGATTGCGCCGGTCTTGAAAACCGGAAGGCCGAGAGGCCTCGTGAGTTCGAATCTCACCCCCTCCGCCATTTCAACTGCGAATTGCGGATTGTGGATTTGTTCGAAGAAAAATGCGCGACCAGCAGAGCGCAAATGACTCCGAGAACCGCAGCGCAAACGACATCGGATAAGTAATGCGCGCCAACGTACATTCTGGAAACGCCAATCGCGATTGGGATCGGCGCACACCCAAGACCAATTCTCCAGTTTGCCAGAAATAAGACAGCGAAAAATGCGGTGGATGCTGCGACGTGCCCTGACGGAAATGCGTGATACTTGGACCCGAACCGCAGCCCGTTCCAAACTTGTTCGGTTTTAACAGACGGACGAGCGCGACCTGTAACGACGTTGATTCCGCGGCCGACTACCCCCGCAATTGCAAGAGCGGCCAACATCGATAAGAAGATGCGCGTCCATTTTTTATTGCCCCGCCACCCCGCGATCCCGCCTAACGCAAGGCCGAGCACGAAATGCTCCGGCCAATCACCGAGCCGGCTCACGTTCCGCATGAAATTGTACACCTTCCGATTCTGGTGGTGCGCGATGAAATACCGTACTGCTTCATCGAAGTAAAAAGCGAGTCCAATGACGACTGCGGCAATCCCGATGCCGATGAGCCAGTAAAAAACAGTCCTGCGGTTCACAAATAAGTTCCCGTCAGATTTGGTGGGCGCTATTTTGAGCCCGCACTTGAAATCCGCAACTCCGATCAATCGCGAACACGCGACAGACGTCAGTGTCTGCAATTACGCGCTGCTGTTTTTCGGCTGCGTTCTTTTTCATCTCGCCGGCACTTGGAGCTTGCCGTTGATCGACCGCGACGAGCCGCGCTTCGCCGAAGCTTCGCGCGAAATGATTGAGCGAGGCGATTACGTCGTCCCGCACTTCAACAACCAATTTCGCCTCGACAAACCACCCCTCGCCTATTGGGCCCAAGTGGCGAGTTTTGTAATTGCCGGCCAAAACGATTTCACGGCGCGGTTTCCGTCGACAATCGGGGCCGCGCTGGTTGCGTTGTTGATCTTCGCCTGGGGAGCACGAATCGGCGGCAATCGCGTCGGTTTGTGGGCGGCGATCATTTTCACGCTTACGTTGCAAACATTTCTGCACGCCAAAGCGGCGGTCGCGGACATGTGGCTCGTGTTGTTTATTACAGCTGCACATTGGAGCGGATACGAATTGCTGCGCGATGGTCTAATCGAGGGCAGCAAACGTCCAACTCCGAAAGCTTTCGCGAGCAGGCAGCTCGACTCCACAAGCTTTCGCGAGCAGGCAGTCGTCAAGCGGGCCCCGACTCGGAGTTGGTGGCTCATTTTTTATTCGTCACTTGGGCTAGGTTTTTTGGCAAAAGGACCGATCGCGTGGACGCCGCTGTTGACGGTTGGATCGACGCTCTTCTTTGCTCCAGGTTTGCAACTCAGCCGACGCTTCAAATTTGTACGCGGCAGTTTGTTTATGCTCCTAATCGTCGCGCTTTGGGGAATCCCCGCTCTCATTCGCACACATGGAGAATTTTTCGCCGTCGGAATTGGTCGACACGTGATTGGTCGCTCGTTTGGGGCGATGGAAGGTCACGGCGCAAATTCGTTAGGCGCGTATCTGCTTCTTCTCCCGTTCTATTTTGTGACAATCTTCGCCACCTTCTTCCCATGGTCGATCAAATTTCCACGGCTGGCCCGCAACTTGTGGCGAAAGAAACAGGTTGGGATCACCGATCCGGGCTATAGCGGGCGTGATGGGATCGACAATTACCTTCTTGCCGGGGCGGCGATCATTTTCGTTATCTTTTCAATAATCAAAACGAAGTTGCCGCATTACACGCTGCCAGCCTTTCCGCTGCTAGCGCTGTTGCTCGCGCGGCATTGGCTACAGCCGACAACAGCGCTTTTCAAAGCGATTACAATCACAATAGCGTGTCTCTGGATTGCAATCGCGCTGATTGTCCCCCCGTTAATTGCGCGATCATTTCCCGCATATGCACTTTTCCAGCAATCGCGCGATTTCTTGCGACCGGAAATGGAGTTCGGGGCAGTCGATTACCAAGAGCAAGGCCTGGTTTGGTACTTTCGCTCGCGCGTGAACGGTTTTCTCACGCCGCTAAACAAAAAAAGCGCGCCGGCTTTTATGGCGCATGCAGGGCCGCGATTTCTAATTTTGCCTACTGCGCTGGCCGCCACAATCTCTCCGAATCCGCCATCAAACTGGACCAGATTTTCAACGCGCGGTTTCAACATCGCCAAGGGCAAACATGTCGATCTTACGCTGCTGCTGAAACCAGAGTGATTTGACGATTGAACGATTTAGCGATTTAACGATTTAACGACTCCAATGATCACCTTTCTAGACGGCAAACTCGAGAGCGCGTTGCCGACGCAGGCGATCGTCGATGTGAACGGCGTCGGTTACGAAGTCTTCCTCCCGCTTTCCAGTTACGACAAACTCCCTCCGGCCGGCCAACCGATCCGCATTCTCACGCATCTGGCCGTCCGCGAGGACGCGCACGTGCTTTACGGATTCATGACCGCCGCCGAACGCGACCTGTTTCGATTGCTGGTCAACAATGTGAGCGGAATCGGGCCGAAGCTCGCGCTTGCGGTCTTGAGCGGAATGAGCGTGACGAATTTCAAAGCCGCCGTCGTGAATTCCGATACCGCCGCGATTTCGAAAATCAGCGGCCTCGGGAAAAAAACGGCAGAGCGAATTGTGCTCGAATTGAAAGATAAACTCGGCGTGGCCGCTGCGTGGGAAGTAGCTACGGCCGCACATGCCCCCACGCCCGAGCAAGAGCAAGCGAACGAAGCCGTCCTGGCATTGATCGCGCTCGGTTACAAGCAAGTCGAAGCGCATAAAGCGGTGCGCGAATTGCAAGAAAAAAGCGAAGCGGAATCTGCGGAAGAACTGGTGAAACTGGCGTTGAAAAAGATGGCGGCAGGTTAGGTGACGACCTCTTCTAGAAAACACTCACTTCCGAAAGCTTTCCCGAGCAGGCAACCCGACCCTTAACTCTCAACGTCCAACTCAGAAGCTCCTGTCAATTGAATGTTGGACGTTGGGCGTTGGACATTGGACGTTGATTCCGAATGGTCGCCGTCGCCGAGAATCGACTGGAAGCAATTCGAGCCGCCTTTCCCAAGGAGGGTCTCTTTGCTGAAAAGGATTGGCTGCTTTCGCCGGATGCATTTGCGTTTGATAAAAGATTCCTCGCCGAGCTCGAGCATCTGGGACATCGCCTCTTCGTTTTTCAGCGCGCCTGCAATCAGCTTTACCAACTGAGCATCAGGGGCAAGCGGCCAGACTGGGTCGCGCGTTATCTCGACGCGGGCAAACCGCAAGGCCTGATCGAATTTTCGCGACGAAACGAAATTCGTGACGATTTGCCCCGCGTCATTCGCCCCGACCTCATTCTTACCGACGAGGGTTACATCATCGCCGAGATCGATTCAGTACCGGGCGGCATCGGGTTAACCGCGTGGCTGAATCAGACGTATTCGACGTTCGACAATGAGGTCATCGGTGGCACGGAAGGAATGCTAGATGGATTTCAAAGTGTTCTGCCAAGTGGCGGCGATATCGTAATTTCACAGGAGGCGGCAACTTACCGGCCGGAGATGCAATGGCTGGCCGAGCGGTTACAAGATCGACAAGCCTTAGCCGCGGTGGCTGCCCGCGGCTCCGAGACAACGTCACTACCGGCCGGGGTCAACGACCCCGGCTACAACTGGCGCGTCGTTGCGGCGGAAAATTATGAGCCGCAAGACGGACGCGCCGTTTATCGCTTCTTTGAGCTGTTCGATCTGCCCAACATTCCGAAGATCGACAGCACATTGCGCGCGAATGCAGAGGGGCGCATCGCAATTACGCCGCCGATCAAGCCATATCTCGAAGAGAAAATGTGGTTCGCGCTGTTTTGGTTGAAGCCATTGCATGAGTTTTGGCGCCGCGAACTTGGCGAGAAATATTTCATCCAGCTTCAAGAAGTGATCCCCTATTCCTGGCTGCTCGATCCGACGCCCTTGCCGCAACATGCAGTGATCCCTCGTCTGGAAATTCACGATTGGCATAAAGCGGCCAAATTCAGTCAAAAAGATCGGGAATTACTTTTGAAAGTGAGCGGCTTTTCGCCGCTCGGCTGGGGCAGCCGCGGCATCGCGCTCGGGTCCGATCTCGCGCATGCCGAATGGGAGCGCAGGATCGGGCATGCACTAGCGACCTTCGAGTCGTCGCCTACGATCATGCAGCGGTTTCACAAAGGCCGACTCTTTGAGCATCAGTATTGGGATCAAGATGCCGGCGAATTGAAAACGATGAAGGGCCGCGTTCGTCTTTGCCCTTACTATTTCGTCGAAGGCGATCGAGTGAAGTTGCGCGGCGCGCTTGCAACAATCGCTCCAGCTGACAAAAAATTTTTACACGGTATGCGCGACGCGATTTTGGTTCCATCGAAGGCGCTGTAAGAGCTGGAAGCAGAAGAAAGTTCGCAGCATCCATAATAGCGGAATCAATTTTTGGCACGTTGATCACGACCCGATTAAAGATGAGTGCTCAAATCTTGCTGTACACTAGAATTGGCTGAGTTAGTCGCAGCGGCTGCTTAATTTTTAGCGAGTTAGCAATTTCCAAGCTTTCGAAAAACCTTGGCTGTGAGCGGACGCGGGTACGAGCAGATCACGACGTTGATGATCTGATCATTCGTTGGGCATTTCTTGACTGACGTCCTCTGCGCTTGGGAAACTCTTCGCGTGAAAAACTGACACGATGATAATTGGCGAAATAATTAAATCGCACGTGCCGGCGCGATTGGATGCGATGTGGAGCGCGGCAGCGTGTTGCCCCTTTTCATCAGGCAATATCTCCCCTTGCCCTGAAGGCGCCGACATGTCGCGCACGCCAAAATTCGGCAGGTGAATATGGTGAACGGTGAAACGATTGAGTCGTATGTGCCGGCCCGGCTGGACCGGATGCCGTGGAGCCGCTGGCATTGGCTGATTGTCGTCTCCCTTGGCGCGATCTGGATTCTCGATGGCCTTGAAGTGACGCTGGCCGGTTCGTTAGGCGGAATTCTGACGCGACCGGAAACGCTGGGCTTAACCCCAACTCAAGTAGGCGCCAGCGCGACATTTTATCTCGCCGGCGCAGTCTTGGGCGCGTTGCTCTTTGGCTATGGAACGGACCGATTCGGCCGCAAGAAGTTGTTTTTCATCACGGTCGCAGTCTATCTCGTCGGGACGGCGCTGTCCGCGTTTTCATGGAGTTTTGCGAGCTATGCTGCTTTTCGCGCGCTGACGGGCGCGGGCATCGGTGGCGAATACGCGGCGATCAATTCGGCAATCGACGAACTGATTCCGGCACGGGTGCGCGGCCGGGTGGATTTGATGATTAACGGCTCCTACTGGGTTGGAGCAGCGCTCGGCTCGGGCGCGACGATTGTGTTGCTCGATCCGCGACGGCTGCCAATTTGGTTGGGTTGGCGTTGCGCATTCGGGATCGGCGCGACGCTCGGGCTCATCGTGGTTTTTTTTCGCCGCTGGATTCCGGAGAGTCCGCGCTGGTTGATGATTCATGGGCGGAACGATGAGGCGGAACACATTGTTTCCGACGTCGAAACCAAGATCGCTGCGGAGCGGAGCGATGGAGTGAAGCAGTATCGGAGTAATACAGCTGGGCCGGAGTCCATTACTCCGCCACTCTCCTACTGCAATACTCCGGCGTCGCCCCCAACCCGAATTCATACGCGCACTCACACGCCGTGGCGAGAAATTTGGGATGCAATCGTGCACGAACATCGGCGGCGATCCTTCCTCGGTTTTGTTCTGATGCTGACGCAGGCTTTTTTCTACAACGCGATCTTTTTCACATACGCGCTCGTTCTGATGCGATTTTACGACGTTCCGGAAGGCAACGTGGGCGGGTACCTGTTACCGTTCGCACTTGGAAATGTGCTTGGGCCTTTGCTACTCGGCCATTTGTTCGACACGATCGGGCGTAAACAAATGATCGCTGCGACGTACGGAGTCGCCGGAATTCTGCTCGCGTTAACGGCCTGGCTTTTTCACGCGGGATTGCTGACCGCGCAAACGCAAACGCTGGCGTGGACAATCATTTTCTTCATCGCGTCAGCCGCCGCGAGCTCCGCCTACCTGACAGTGAGCGAAATCTTTCCGTTGGAGATTCGTGCGCTGGCGATCGCACTTTTTTATGCCGTCGGGACGCTGGCAGGCGGCGTTGGCGCGCCGGTATTATTTGGCTGGATCATCGGCACCGGATCGAGCACTGCTCTCTTTGCGGGATATCTCGTCGCAGCCGCGCTGATGGTATTCGGAGCGCTGACGGAAATGTTGATCGGCGTGCCGGCGGAGCGGCGATCGCTCGAGCACATTGCCGCGCCACTCTCGAGCAAAGGATTGTAACAAGCTTGTAGCCGGTGCCGTTGGCGGCGGCAGACCGCGGTTAGTGACCGCGGCTATAGATCGTAAGCTCGCGGGCATGAATTGGACCGGCGGGAGTCAGTTTGCTCGAATAAAGGTAAAATGCGTCGACCCGAATGATTCCCGCATCAAGATCGACATTTGCTTTTAAGAATTTTCGCACGACGCCCACATTAGCCTCGCGGCAGCGCGCGAGGGTAATGTGCGGATGCCACGGACGTAACTCGGGCTCGAACCCGGCGGCGAGCGCGGCTTCCTGAACACGTTTATGCACTTGGAACAGATGCGGGTGGCCCCGGCCGACGCCGATCCAAATAATCTTCGGAAGATCTCTCGGCGGAAAACATCCAATATTGGTGATCGGCAGAAAAAAAGCGCCGAACTCAATTGCGCTCAGCTTTTCGCGAAACCTTAAATCGACATCTTCCGGCACGCTCCCAAAAAAACCGAGCGTCAGGTGCATTTGTTCCGGTTCCGTCCATCGGACGCCGCGGATTTTCGGATTTAGATCGGCAAGGATTTTTTGGAGCGACTCCGGGAGATCGATCGCGACGAAAAGGCGTTTGGCCACACAATAATAGCCCCGCGTTTCAACGCTGAGGCAACGTGTTTTGTGGAGCTAAGGTCGGCAGGACGGCGGAAGGTTTCTTTCGTCCCTGAGGGGACTTGTTTCCTCTGGCGCCACCGAAAACCCAGCGTTAAAACGCTGAGCTATTCTCTTTATCTTTCCCGCGTTTCGTTGTTGCGCACTGTGGCTTCATCCGCCAAATGCGTTAGGAAATCGGGAATTATGCGGCGCATTTTAGAACCGGCGCGCGATTCGTTTCCGTTGGCACCTGCAACCCCCGGCAAAAATCGATTCACAAGTTTCATCGCGTGACCTGAGAGATTCGGAAACAGCGCGTTCGCCACAACTTGGCCTCGCGCAGCGAAAGTCAGGGTGAGCGATGGCTGGCCGCGGCGGGAGGCCGCGAGAATTTTTCTAGCGGCGCGTTCCGCTTTCATCGAGATGAGCGGCATTCCGCTTAAAGCTGAGAACCAGGCGAACTCAGCCTCGTGTTTGCCTTTGAATTTCGCATTCACGTGCGAGCCAGTGCGCATGAGACCCGGCGTGACAGTCGTTACAAAAATGTTGTCGTTGGCAAGTTCAGCGCGAACGGCGTCAGAAAAACCGGTCAGGGCGAATTTGCCCGCGGAATATGGCGCCATGTGAGGCGCCGCCATCTTTCCGCCGATGGAAGAGATATTGACGATGCGGCCGCCGCCGCGTCTTCGCATTTCGGGAACGATTTGCATCGTCAGTTCATAGGGTGCCCAAAAATGCACGCCCATGCTGCGTTCGAAATCTTCGCGGCCCATGTGATCGAGCGGGCCGACTTCGATGACGCCGGCATCGTTAATCAAGATGTCGATCTTGCCGAAGCGACCGAGCGTTTGCTGAACGGCTGATTGGATCTGCGCGCGGTCGAGCAAATCGCATCGCACGGTGAGCACCTCCCCGCCGCGTGCGGCCAGATCGTTTTTCGCGCGTTCCAGTTCATCCTCATCGCGCGCGAGGATTGCCACGCGACCACCTTCGTCACAAATTTGGCGCGCCAGCACCAGGCCTAGTCCTCGCGATCCACCGGTGATGAGAGCGACCCTGCCCTCAAATGAAAAACGGCCTCGCCACACGCGGGATACGGCCCAGGCTCCAAAGATGAGCACGAGAATGGAGAGCAACCAGCGCATCTGAAGATGATTCGCATATGCGCACGCCAGCGGACGAGAACTTTTGTTGTGACAGCGGGCATGCGCCTTCGCCAGGACGGAAGAAACTTGACTGTTTAAAGCAGTCGAGTTTGCTCGGCTGACAGTTCGTTAATGGTGGACCGCAACGTTCTCGAATGAGGGGAATGTTATACATGTTTACGGTTGAAGCGGGCGACTTCGCGGGCGGTTTCGCGGTCGACCGCGCGCTTTTTCAGATCGGCACGCTTGTCTCGAGCGACTTTACCTTGGGCGACACCAAGCTCAGCCTTTAGTTTCCCGCTTTTCCAATAAAGTTTGAGAACAACAAGCGCGCGGCCTTTTACCTGCGTTTCGCCATACAGCTTGTCGATCTCCTCCCGATGTAACAACAATTTGCGAATGCGCTTCGCAGCTGGGATCTCATGACTCGCACGCTCGTAGGGCTGGATGTCAGCATTGTAGAGAAAAGCTTCGCCGTTGTCGATGCGAGCAAAAGCATCGCTGATGTTAGCTTTGCCGGCGCGGATCGATTTGACCTCGCTTCCTTTCAACTCGATACCAGCTTCGTAGCGCTCGAGAACGTGAAAATCGCGTAGTGCTTTGCGATTGAGGATCGACTCGGCGGCCATGTTGAAACACAGGCCGGGCGCCTGCGGGAGGACCTACTCGCTATCCGATGAGCCCGTGAGCGACTCATAAGCGAGCTTGCCCGCGATGATCTCCTTGAGGGCGATGTCGGTCAGCGACATACGCGGAGTTATCTCCACCATTGGCCGGTGCCCCAAGCCGAGCTGGCGCACGCGCTTGGAAACAACATTAATCAGGAGTTGCTGATTTGGAATTACTTGAGCTGCTTCCTGGAGGAGTTGGGTCGTCATATGGCGCAAGGATCTGACGGCGCGGTTGGCTTCCGTCGGGAATTGAAGGATCGTGGGCGCGCCGGCAGCCAGAACGGATCGAGAAAAAGGCACGGCGAGCATTCTAAAAAACGAGTGTTGACCTTGCAAGCGGCGTGGTGGCTTGTCAAACGGATTTGTCGGCGTCACCGAATCGGAGCGACTGCCGAAAAAGCTCAACGCCCGTGGTCCGGAGCTTGGTATTGCATCGCTAGCGAAGATCTTCCACGTAACTGACGATGCGATAATCGATATAGTGAAGGCAAACGGCGTTTAGCTCGAAGATCGAACCGCAGCACCGGCAAAGAGAAGAACCGCGACCAGGATTACCGGGAAAGTTGTGCCGGTTTCACGCGCTGTTCGGAGAGCAGCTTTAACCATATTATGGTAATACGACGACGGCATGAGGCAGCACTCACCGAGCCGTTTCCGATTGGCTCCCGGCGAAAATCAGAGTAGTTCTTCCCGCCGGACCCGCTTGCCAGCGGCGTCAAAATGGGCAAAATAACGGCGCCGCGCGCGATCGTCCGGTCCAATCTATCGCCAGTTTGCGGGCTGTGGCTCAGCTTGGTAGAGCGCCTCGTTCGGGACGAGGAGGCCGTGGGTTCAAATCCCACCAGCCCGATTTTCTTTTGTGCGCTTGCAGCCGCGCCATGAAAATGCTTCTATTCGTACGGGGACGATCGGTAATCGAAAACGCTACCATGGGTTCACTGAAGAAACGCCGCAAAGCCAAAATTTCCAAGCACAAGCGTCGCAAGCGCATGAGGGCGAATCGTCACAAGAAGCGTTTGCGCTACAAGGCATAGGCGCGGCGGATCATTCACTCGTTAGGCCAAGGGCCCTGGGTTTGCAAGCCCGACGCGGACGGTTAGAGTCGGAAAGATGAGGAAGCGGTTGAGGCGGAACCGACGCATGATTCATCCGCTTGTATTGATTGTATTTGTCTTCGTTAGATTAAGTTCGGCGTCCGCCGGCACCCGCAAATCGCCATCTCCGCAGCCTCAGCTTGTTCCCACGATCTCGCTGCCGAAAAAAGCCGATCGACAGGATGATTCCGTCACTCTGCGCCCGGCCAAAGACCTCAGTTTGCGATCCGAAAATGAACACAAAGCGGACGCGCTCGCCCATTTCGTTGAGGGAATATCGTTTGAAGAAAGCGGAGAAATGGAAAAGGCGCTTGGCGCGTATCGAAAAGTTCTTAATGTCGATCCAGGGCAATCTGAGCTGGCTTCCCGCGTTGCCGCATTGCTCGCGCGCGACGAAGATTTCCCGGAAGCGATTGACGTTTTGAAAGATGCGATCAAGGCCAATCCCAATGCATCTGAACCGTTTCTGCAACTGGCTTTCATCTACGCGAACTATCTCAAGCGAACCGATGAGGCAATCGATTATGCCAATCGCGCCGTTGCCATCGATCCGCGGAACATCGACGCTTACGAGCGGCTTTTCGAGATTGCTCTTGCGACTGGCGATGAAAAAAAGGCGCTCCAATCATTGGAGCGCGCTGCGAAAGTGCATAGCGACGATCCCGCGTTCTGGACCCGTCTTGGAAAACTCTACGCGGCGATTGTCTTCAAATCGGATTCGCCCGCGAAACCTGAGCAAGTCGCTCGTGTTAATGAAATCTTCAAAAAGGCGGCCGAACATGCTGGCGACGATCCGGCAGTTCTAAAGGAAATCGCGGATTACTATGCGGCGTCGCAACAGATAAACCAAGCCATTCCCCTCTACTTGCGTTTGCTCGAGCTGCAACCTGACGACACGAGCGCGCGGGAAAAACTTGCGACCGGTTTTGTTCTAACTAATCAGCGTGGCAAAGCGATCGAGACGCTGGAGCAAGTAATCAAACAGCACCCGGAAAAATCTCAGCCGTATGATTTGCTCGCCGGTCTGCTCGATGACGCCGCGAGATCTCTGTTGCGGGCAAACCAGATCGAGCAGGCAAAAGCACTCTTCGCTAAGGCGGCATCCAATTATGAGCAGAGCCTGCTAATCAATCCTACCCACGCCAGCAGTTACATGCATTTGGCCGAGATCCTTCTTGGCCCGCTGCAAGAGAATGAGCGAGCGATGAAAGTCCTTGGCGAAGCGCGTCAACGTTTTCCCAGCGCGCCAGAAATAATCTACTATCTCGCGGTCGCGCAACGGGAGGCGAAACATCCGGAGCAAGCCGTCGTCACGTTCGAGGAAGCTCTGCACGAGGCAGAGCTCGAAGATTCGGAAATGGTAAACGCTCGCTTTTATTTCGACTACGGCGCAGCTGCAGAAGCGGCAGGTCTTTATGACAAAGCGGCCGACCTTTTCAAAAAATCAATCGCGCTCGATCCGGCCAGCGCTGCCGATGCCTGCAATTATCTCGCTTACATGTGGGCCGATCACAATTCGCATCTCGATGAAGCGCAGGAGCTAATCAAACGCGCTTTGCAACTCGACCCAAACAATGGCGCCTACCTCGATACCCTCGGCTGGCTCCAATTCCGTCAGGGAAAATTTGAGGCGGCGTTGAATGATCTGCTTCGCGCGGCTCAAAAAATCAAGCGCGACGACCCGGTCGTTTTCGAGCACATTGGCGATGCCTACGCGAAGCTGAACCGGATGGCGCAGGCAATGGAGAACTGGCAAAAAGCCCTGGCGCTTGACCCGCAGAACAAACGCCTCGCCGAAAAGATCGACAGTACGAAAACCAAGATGAGCAAGGGCCAGCCGCCGAATGCAAATCCGGTCGAGTGATTTTGACCATGTCGAACAAAGGCCAAATAGCGAATACCGAACGAGCGCGGATCCCCTGCTGTCCGATGTTCGATGTTCCGTGTTCGGTCTTCAAGGCATAACATGAGCGAATACCCGACACCATGGCAGCAAAAAACAATGTGGGCCGCGCTCACCGCCCTCTTTGTCGTTTTTCTGATGGTGATTGCGGGCGCAGTCGTCTGGGTGAGCGCGAACATTATCAGCTTCCTGCAACCAATTTTGATTCCGGTGGCGATCGCGGCCATCCTCGCCTATCTGCTCGATCCGCTCGTCACAAAAATGTGCCGGCGCGGAATGATGCGCACCCAGGCGGTCGGCATCATCTTTTGCGCCGCGTTTTTGGCGCTCGGATCCTTGATCTGGTGGGCGGTCCCGACCATTTCGATGCAGAGTGCGAATTTCGCCAAACAACTTCCCGTCTACACACAAACCGCGCGTGACCATGTTGTCGATCTTATCGTTCGTTACAATCGCACTTTCGGCGCCACGCGCGGGAAAAGTACATCACTCACCACCAGCATCGTAAATCTTTTCCTCGGGCCGTCACCTTCGCCGCACCCACAACCAACTGCTACTGCGGAAGCATCCGCGGCGCCGATCGAAGAAATCGCTCCTGCGCCTTCCAAAATTAGTTCAGCGGATCGGCAGCACATCCAAGCAGACGTCGAAAAATTATTTCCCAATCTCGACCGCTACTTCCCGACCTTGACCGAGAAGCTCTGGAGCATTCTCAAGAAAAGCATCGGCGGATTTCTCGGCGTAGCCGGTTTTCTTTTCAGCCTCATCATGGTGCCGATCTATTTATTTTTCTTTTTAAAAGAGCGGCCTGCAATCGAGCGCAATTGGAAAGATTATCTGCCGCTGCGAGCTTCTCCGCTCAAAGACGAGCTGGCCGAGGCTCTGTTGGAAATCAATGGCTACATCGTCGCTTATTTTCGCGGGCAACTGCTCGTTTGTGTTGTCGATGGCGCGCTCATCGGCAGCGCCCTCACAATTCTCGGTCTCAATTTCGCGCCGCTCATCGGTGTTCTCGTTGTCATCCTGACCATGATCCCGTACATCGGCATCGTGGTTTGCTGGATTCCTGCGGTGCTCATCGCCGCTTTTCAATGGGGCGACTTCTGGCATCCCTTTTGGGTGACCATCATTTTTATCGTCATCCAAAACCTCGAAGGAATGTTTTACGCGCCGCGCATAGTCGGTAATTCCGTGGGTCTTCATCCGATGACCGTAATCGTCTCGATCTTTGTGTGGGGATTGTTGATCGGCGGGTTACTTGGGCCGATTCTCGCGGTACCGCTGACCGCGACCATCAAGGTACTGCTAGGGCGCTATGTGTGGGGCCGGCGCTTGCGCGAGCAAGTGGCCGAACAACTCCAAGACGTTCCGGTCGTTCGCGAATCTCATCGCACGGCAGAAGTGTAGCCTTGAGGCAAATCGACTTGGCGCGCGATTTGCATTCTCCGCGGCCTCCGGCATAGAAGGTAGAATGGCGGTAAAAGTTGTACGCGTGCGGCGCAAACGAAGAGTCCGCTCTTTGCCAGGCGTCGATTCTTTCCTCATTCTGCGCCATCATCTGACACCGGCTCGCGTTGCGATTATGATTGCCGCGACGGCCTTGGCGCTCGTGCTGGGAATTGTTTTCATCACTTATGGCTCCAAGGCTTTCACCACCTGGCGCGAAACGCGATTGCTTAATCGCGCCGAGATGATGCTTCGAAAGAACGACCTCCCTGCAGCAACGGATGCCGCGCATAAGGTGCTCGAATTGCATCGCGATTCGTTGCGCGCCTACGAAATCCTGGCCGAGACGAGCGAAAAACAGAATCTCGAGGAAACGGTTGCGTGGCGTGCGCAAATTGCGCGTTTGTTGCCGCACGACATCGACAGTCAGCTGAATCTTGCTTCGGCCGCACTGCGCTTTGCCCAACTTGATCTCGCGCGAAAAGCACTGTCGGATGTTCCGCCGCAACAGCGCGACCTGGCGGCCTATCACGTGGTGGCCGGCTGGCTCGCACGGGCCGAAGGAAATTTTGCCGAACAGGAATCACAATTTGCCGCTGCCCTCCGCGAAGATCCGCGCAATGACCTCTACCAATTTAATCTGGCTGTGCTGCAAATCGGGTCAGCTGATGCGGAGAAAAGCACGAATGCGCGCGTCACGCTTGAACGTCTCGCGCGGCAAACCGTGGAATTCCGCACGGTTGCGCTTCGCGCTCTTCTGACCGACGCCGTCGAGCGCAACGATCTCGGGCCGGCAGAAGCATTTGCACAGGATCTCCAGATGTCTCCGCAGGTCACCTTCACCGATTATCTGCTTTGCCTGAATTTCTATCGCAAGCTCAATGAAAAAAAATTCGCGGCGCTCTTTGAGAAGGTAAAACCGGTCGCCGCGCGCGACCCATCCGATCTGGCGTTGCTCATGGAATGGATGAATGACAACGGACTTGCCGGCGAAGTTCTGAAATGGATGGAAAAGCTGCCGGCGAAAGCAACCGAACGACCACCGGCCGCCATCGCTGTTGCCGAAGCCTTCGCCGAAGTAAAAAACTGGTCGCGTTTACGGCGTTGGACACGCAATGGTTCATGGGCCGACGCAGATTTTGTTCGGCTCGCCTATCAGGCAGTCAGTGCACATGCATCCCATCAATCCAGCGCCGGGGCCGAGTTCGATTCTCTCTGGCACACGGCAGAACGTGCTGCCAACGATCAACCTGATCGGGACGTTAAATTAGCGAGGATCGCCACAAAATGGAACCTGTCGTTCGAAGCCGAGCAGCTTTGGTCGCGGCTTTCACGGAATCCCGCGACCCGTCGCGAAGCTCTCGATGCCCTTTACCGTCTTTATCGAGGAAACAACGATCTTAAAAAACTTTACGATGTGCTTCAGCGCTTGCACGAGAGCTCGCCTAACGAATTCGCGATTACCGCCAATCTCGCTCGCTTGGGATTGAACATCGATCAAAACACAAAGCAGGCGCAGGAGCTGGCCAAAGAAGCGCACGATCGCGCGCCGCTCGACACGAACTGCGCCGTCACCTATGCCTTCTCACTTTACACCACCGGCCGCACTAGCGAAGGGCTCGACATCATCAAAAAATTGGCACCCGAGCAACTGCACGATCCGCACGCGGCGGCTTACGTCGCCGTCCTTCTGCTCGACACTAACCAAATAGACGCAGCCAAGGAATACATTGAGGCAGCTCACCGCGGAGTCATTTACGCCGAGGAACGGAGATTGTTGGACGACGAGCTGACAAAAATCGCCAGTGCCTCGCCTGGTCCATCCCCTCCCCAAGCTCCGACGCCGACATCCACATCCTCACCCACGCCATCGCCATCGGCATCGCCAGAGACAACGCCGGCATTTTAATCGCTGGCAGCAGCAGGAATCTCGGCCGTCCAGGACTCCAGTTCCGCAGCGCCTGTCATTTCGTTATATAGACAAGTACCTATAAATCAGTGATTTATGCGGCAAATGCAAATCGCTCGAAAATTGTAGTTGACTCCATGTTGCCCTTATGAGATCATTTTGGCATGAAAAAGGCAAAGCTCGAAGTCCGGCCATACCGGCATCATCCGAAATACAAGTGGGTGCTGAATCTTCGTCCATTCGGCAAGGGGCGGAAATTTTTTCGGACTCGCGGAGAGGCTGAGGCCGAGCAGTTCCGGCAAAAGGTCGCGCTCGAAAAGCATGGGCGGGAGGCAATGGGGCTGCCAGCCCATGAGTTGTACGACTTTATCGAGGGGCGTAAAACCCTCGCGGAATATGGCAAGACAGTAAACGATGCCATCGAGTTCTTTGTCGATCATTTGGAGCGCATTCGCCGTTGCAAAGTCGCAATCGCGGAGTTGGCGTCGGAAGTGATTGAAGCAAAGCGTAAGGATGGTCGCGCGCCGGTCTATATTGCCGATTTGAGTATGCGTCTCAGGAGATTCTGTCAGGACTTCGGAGACCGGCCCATTGCAGGAATTACCGTGGAAGAAATTGACCACTGGCTCCGCGCACTTCCTTATTCGCCTAAGAGCCGAGACAATTACCGCAGGAATATTGGCGTTCTTTTCGGCTACGCTGTTCGCCGCAGGATGCTTGATTTTAATCCGGTTGCACACACTGAGCGCCCGAAGCTGCCCGACAATCCGCCCGAAATTTTTGCGGTCGATGAATTACGGGCGCTACTGGATGCAGCCACAAAAAAAGCACCCGATATTATTCCGATGCTTACGATTGGCGCTTTCGTCGGACTTCGCGCTGCCGAAATTGAGCGCCTCGATTGGAGTGAAGTTTATCTTGTCCGCGGACACATCGAAGTGAAGGCCGCAAAAGCAAAAAGCGCCCGAAGGCGCATTGTGCCGATGCAGCCTAATCTTGCCTCATGGCTCCGACCATACGCCGCGATGAAAGGCTCTGTTGTTCCGAAAGGAGCGAAGGGGAAGCTCGCTCGTGTGCGTGCCGTTGCCGGTATTGCGCGCTGGCCTAACAACGGCCTTCGTCACTCTTTCGCCTCATATCGACTGGCCGCGATTCACGATGCGCCGCGCGTCGCGTCCGAGCTTGGACACACGTCACCTATGATGCTCTACAACACGTATCGCGAGGTAGTGCGACCGGACGAAGCAGAGCGGTATTGGAAGGTAGCCCCGGCGTCAGAGACGGCAAATGTTGTGGCGTTCAACAGGAACTAGAGAGAGGGAAAAATATGAAAACGAAAATACTAATCGCAGTAATGGGCGCAGCGGTGCTCTTGGCCGGTTGCGCGAGCGATGCCTTCACAGATAAACACGACGGGCAGGGAATGAGAGGTTGGGCAGGCATTCCGTTAAAAGATACAATTCCTGCCGGGTTGAACGCAATGGCAGCTACGGCACAGGAACAAGCGGCGCAATCACAGGAACGCGCCGCACAGGCCCAGGAACGCGCCGCAATAATACAGGCGTCCCAGCCACAGAAAATCGACGTATATGTCTACTAAAAACATCTTCGCTGCGGTCTCGCCCTTGCTGCTAATCACGGCAGGGCTGGCCGCCGGGCAGGAGACAAGGCGTTTTCTCCCGCCCTCATTGCCGACGCCGGGCCGCGAGCAGAATCGCAAGTTCCACGAATGGAAGCAGTCCGAAGGGCTATAAAACATATGAACAAAACAAATCAGAGATTAATCACAGTTATCCTTGCGTTGATTGCCATTGCGGTAGTCCCGGCAGCGTTCAACTTCACAGCGAAGCAATTCGGATACAACGATAAAAGCGGCTTCGGAGGGCGCACGCCAGCAATTGAGGCGCTCTACCATAGCGTGACAAAGTTCGCAGCCCATCCCATCGACAACACATGGAATGCAATCTTCGGACAGCCGAAGGTGCGCGGCGGATGGGAAAACGCGCCGGTGGTGCGCGGCCCAAGGCAAGATACACTACTATTACCATCCGAAATGAAGTTGCCGTCGGATGAGCAGCGTCAGTCATCCCAATTCGATCCAGATGCGTATCTGGCAGCGACAGCACCGCCAGCATCAACGCCTGATAACCGACTTATCCCTAGCCACATGGATAAAAAAACCGGATATTACGTTCCAGTGCATCGCGTAGGAACTCCGGAACGATACTTTATTCTCACTCACAAAGATGAAAACGGTTATATTGTGCCGGGACATTATCTGAATAATTGAACGAACCGCAACAACAGGAGAACAACCCATCGACACAAGGAAAACACAACCGTCGCCCATTACAAAGACTCAGCCGGAAACTACTGGCTCCCCGGCTTCGGCTGGGCTGAAGAAGCTCGTGGGGCTGAACCTTCGCTGGAAAGCCGCTTAGCGTGATCTCCAGGTCCAACTGGAGCCGTGAGTCAGCCGAAGTGAGGTCGCTCCTTCAAAGCGCTTCGTGAGGAATGGTTCCCGGTTCCACGCGGAACTGGATTGCGGTTAAAACATCAGCCTCAACAAAAAATGAAAACAAAAAACATGACACCTCTACACTTCAAAAAATCGATCGTCCGATCGCCTTGGCGGCGTCGTTTTCTTCTCATCCCGCTCGGCCTCGCACTGGCCTGCTTTGCCCTTTCGCCGACGGCCCAGGCGCAGGATGGGGACGAGCTCAATCACAATACGGCCGAGGGCGCGTTTGCCCTGCATACATATATAGTCAATGCCACCGCCTGCTTCAACAACACAGCCCTCGGTTTCAACACCCTCGCTTCAAATATAACTGGCGGTAACAACACCGCCACTGGCTTTGATGCGCTCTTTGGCAACACTAGCGGTAGCTTCAATACCGCCACCGGTTATGGTGCGCTCTTGAACAACAATGCTGACTACATGACGGCCACCGGTTTTGAAGCGCTCACATCCAACACAACCGGTACCAACAACACAGCCACCGGTGCTTTTGCACTCGATACCAACACAATCGGCAGCAACAACACGGCCACTGGTAATGCAGCCCTCCATCTCAATACAACTGGCAGCGGCAATACGACCAACGGAGTGCAGTCACTCTTTAGCAACACAGTGGGCAACGACAACACAGCTAATGGCTACTTGGCGCTCTTACTGAACACAACCGGCAACTTCAATACGGCCACCGGAGTTCAGGCGCTCCGGTTCAACACGACCGGCAATGCCAACACGGCCGCTGGTCTAAATGCGCTCTATCACAGCACCACCGCCAGCAACAATTCAGCCGCTGGTTTTGATGCGCTCTTTAACAACACTACCGGCAGCAACAACATTGCATTGGGCTATCAAGCCGGTTTCAACCTGACCACGGGAAGTAACAATATCGATATCGGCAACGAAGGTGTCGCAGCCGAAGCCAACACCATCCGCATCGGCACGGTTGGAACGCAGACTGGCACCTTTATCGCCGGGATCTCTGGGGTAACGGTGAGCGGTACCACGGTGGTAGTTAGCACCAACGGGAAGCTCGGCGTAGGTAGTTCCTCGGCCCGCTTCAAGGAACAGATCAAGCCGATGGACAAGGCGAGCGAAGTGATCCTTGCCCTCCAGCCGGTGACCTTCCGCTACAAGCACGAGCTTGACCCGGACGGCATCCCGCAGTTTGGCCTGGTGGCTGAGCAAGTGGAAAAGGTGAACCCCGATCTGGTGGCGCGTGATGCTGACGGGAAGGTCTACACCGTGCGCTACGAAGCAGTGAACGCGATGTTACTAAATGAGTTCCTCAAAGAGCACAAAAAGGTCGAGGAACAGCAAGCGACGAATACACAAGTAAAGTCCGCTCTGGCAAAGCAGGAAGCGACCATTGCGGCCCTAACTGCAACTGTGAGAGAGCAAGCATCGCAAATCCAGAAAGTGAGCGACGAGCTTGAATTGAGCAAAGCTGCACGACAACTGGTGGCCGACAAACAGTAAAAGCTATGACTAGCCTTCGTGCTCCCTTTCTGGTGGTTGTTCCCTTGTTTCTGAGCGAGTAGAAGAACTGCTCAGAGCGACGCTCCCTGCCAGCACCCGCTCCCGCAACTCGATAAGCTGCCGCCGCTGTTCTTCGGTGCATACGACCGTTGCTTGCGTTCAAGGGGCAGGGTCGCAGTGAAGAGGGTTCGACAACGTCCAGTTTTGATCTCGACGGTCGGCGGGAAGCGGAATTATCATTTGCTTTGTTTTGACGTAATTTCACGGGATGTCCGCTGAGGTTAAAAAAGAAATTCAGCTGGAGATCGGCCATCTCTTATTCATCGACGTCGTTGGGTACTCGAAACTGCTGGTCAACGAGCAGATTGAGTTAATGCAAGAACTCAACCGAATTGTTCGCGGAACAGAATGTTTCCGGGAAGCGGAAGCCAGTGGAAAACTGGTTCGTCTGCCAACTGGGGACGGGATGGTGCTGCTTTTTTTCCGCAGCCCGGAGCAACCGGTGCGTTGCGCGCTCGAAATCAGCCAGGCTTTGCGCAGTCAAACTCATATCCAGTTGCGGATGGGAGTTCACAGCGGCCCGGTCAATCAGGTGGTTGACGTCAATGACCAAATGAATATTGCCGGGGCCGGAATCAATGTCGGCCAGCGAGTGATGGATTGTGGGGACGCCGGACATATTCTCTTATCGAAGCATGTTGCAGATGACTTAACCCATTATCGTCATTGGCAGCCTTATTTGCATGACCTTGGCGAGTGCGAGGTGAAACATGGGCTCAGGCTTCATGTTTTTAATCTCTATAGAGATGGTCTCGGTAATCCGGCCGTTCCGGAGAAACTTAAGCGAGGAAGAAGGTGGAAGAAGGCCGGTGTATCGATCCAGCCGATTAGCGCGGCGCGTTGGCGGAAGTTTGTACTCATCGGCGCTTTGCTTTTGTCCGCAGTCGCCCTGGCAATCAGTTTTTCCATCCTTTCTCGCCGCGGAGCCGTAATCCAAACCACCAGTCCGGCGACTTTGGTGCCCGAAAAAAGCATCGCGGTGCTTCCATTCGAAAACCGGAGCGAAGACAAAGCCAACGCCTACTTTGCCGATGGCATTCAGGACGAGATTCTGACACGCTTATCCAAGATCGCCGATCTAAAGGTGATCTCGCGTACATCCACGCAGCATTACAAAAGCGCGCCTGAAAACCTGCCTGAGATCGCCAGGCAACTTGGCGTCGCCCACATTCTGGAAGGAAGCGTGCAGAAGAGCGGCGACGCCGTGCGCGTGAACGTGCAGCTGATCAAAGCAGCCAATGATTCTCACCTTTGGGCGGACACCTTTGATCGCAAACTGACCGACATCTTTTCAGTTGAGAGTGAGGTAGCCAAAGCCATCGCCGAGCAGTTGCGAGCGCACCTAAGCGGTCGCGAAGAGCAAGTCATCGCCGCCAAATCGACTGACAATACCGAAGCATACGATGCCTACCTGCGTGGTCTGGCTTACACACTCAAAACTGGCAACAATCCCGCGAACGCTCTTGCCGCACAGAAATATCTTAGAGAAGCGGTGCGGTTAGATCCGAAATTCGTGCTTGCTTGGGCGCTGCTGTCAATCGTTGATGCGCGCGGCTACCTCGTAGGGAATCTTCAACCAACGGTCTCCCTCCGCGAAGAGGCGCGACAGGCGGCCGAGACCGCCTTTACTCTTCAGCCCAATTTCGGCGAAGCCATCTTGGCCAAGGGCTATTACCATTACGCTTGTCTAAAGGATTACGACGCCGCGCTGCGTTACTTTGAGCAAGCACGTCAGTTCCTGCCGAATAGCAGCCAGATTCCTGAATCCCTAGCCTATGTTACGCGGAGGCGAGGTGAATGGGGCCGGAGCGAGTCCTATTTTAACGAAGCCGAGCGGCTTGACCCGCGCAACGTTCGGCTGCTTACTAACCGCGCGTTTTCGTATTCCGTACTTCGTCGTTTCCCCGAAGCGCTGCGAAAGTTTGATCAGGTCCTCGACATCACGCCGGACGACGTGGATACGCTCGCGTTCAAGGCGGCTATCGCACAAGCCGAGGGTGATCTGCCGCGTGCTGCTGCGCTCCTCGCGCCGCTGCGTCCGACTGCCGACCACACCAGTGCGTTGGAGACACAAGTTTACCAGGCGATCCTGGAGCGTCGTCCTGCACAAATCATTTCTAGGCTAAAGGAAATACTAGCCAAGCCTGATCCAGCGCTCGGTTACATCAATGGCCGACTGCGCTTTTGGTTAGGCTGGGCGCAAGAAGTCGCTGGCGATCATGCCGCCGCCCAGGAAAGCTGGCGCCAAGCGCGCAGCGAACTGGAATCTTTCCTCAAGGAGCAGCCGGAAAATTATGATCTCATTGGAGATCTCGCGTTGACCAATATGGGCCTTGGCGACAAAGCGGCGGCTCTGGCTCTATCGGAACGGGGGATCGCCGTGCTGCCGATTGAGAAAGACGTGGTAACCGGTGCCGCTCCGATCGAGACCCTCGCTCGGGTTGCAGCGCAGATGGAAGAGCCAGACCGCGCCATTGCCGCTTTACAGCAAGTGCTCTCGATACCGGGCACGGGCGCACTGGACAAATACATGCCGCTCACTCCGGCGCTGCTCCGGCTCGATCCAATGTTCGATCCGCTCCGGAATGATCCACGCTTCCAAAAACTCGTCGCCTCGGAAGCGCCGAAAGCAGCGGACAAATAACGCGATGAGGTGAGCGCACTGCTCCCTAATGCCCCAGTGGAATCCCTGTTGAGCGTTGCGAGTTTGCTCGGTTCCCGACCATTTCGAGCCGTTTTGTTGGGTTGAAGACTCAGTCGCCCGAAAGCCTTTTACTCGGGCAGCAGCGTGGCAGTGAATCAGTGCAGCAAGGTCACGACCGCCGCGATGCGTCCTTACACCCGCATTGGATCATGCATAACGTTTAATCTCGACGGTTGGTCAGCGTCTTGAAATTGTATTATGGTGACGCGAACCGCGACGCAAGTGTCTGCCATGCAAGAGTCCCAACTCCATCTCGAAGCCACACGAGCCCCAAAGGTCAAAGGACCATTCGAATAGTGATTCCCCTGATCCACAGCAGCCATGTGTCAGTGAATTAGGGGATCAGCCGAAAGCTCGCGGAGCCTTTGGGGTCGGAAACTTCTGCTTTGTAGCCAACGAGGCCAAATCACAAAGGGTCAGGGGAACAATGGAACAGTGATGCAGCGGTGCACGAAGGCACTGAATCAAATGCTGCAAAGTCACAAGGAATCAAGATCGCAGGGTTGCATCACGACATTGCACTCGTGATCCTCGGCGGAAGTTGAGTCGGGTTGTCGGGAAAGCAGTGGGCGCAGTGGAACAACGTCCGGCTTTGCTCTCGACTAATCAGCAATTGGATCGAGATTATTCCTTCGCGTAATCCCCGTCCGCAGGCCGATATGTCCGCTGAGCGTAAACCGGATCTACATCTCGAAATCGCCCATGTCCTGTTCATGGATGTGGTGGGCTTTTCGAAACTTCTGATCAACGACCAGAGCGAGATACTTGAGCAACTTAATCAAATCGTGCGGGAGGCGCCGCATTTCCGCGAAGCTGAAGCGACCGGCAAACTGATTCGGCTTTCGACGGGTGACGGGATGGCGCTGGTGTTTTCCAACAACGCGGAAGCGCCGGTGGAATGCGCTTTAGAAATCAGCAAGGCGCTGCAGAGCTATCCGCAAATCCAGTTGCGGATGGGTGTGCACAGCGGGCCGGTCAACGCGGTTAGGGATGTCAATGACCGTTTAAATGTTACCGGCGCTGGAATCAACGTGGCGCAACGCGTGATGGATTGCGGCGACGCCGGGCACATTCTTCTCTCTCGGCACGTCGCAGAAGATCTGGAGCAATACAGGCAGTGGCAGCCATGCCTGCACGACCTTGGCGAATGCGAAGTGAAACATGGCGTTCGCGTTCACGTCGTCAATCTCTACACGGAGGAACTCGGTAATCCGGAAGTGCCGGAAAAGCTCTCGCGCGTTCCTCCTGTAGGAGCGGCCGTCACGGCGGCAACTCCGCGCTCGATTTCCAAATCGGCCGGTTTGAGGTGGGCAATAACCGGCGCGGCGCTTCTAATCGTCGCGGTTGCGCTCGGCCTTCTCATCTTACGGCCCAAGTGGTCGCCAACGGCAGCAACGGCAATCCCTGAAAAAAGCATCGCGGTTCTCCCATTCGACAATCTGAGTGCGAATCAGGAGAACGCTTTCTTCACCGATGGCGTACAGGACGAAATTCTGACCGACCTCGCAAAAATCGCCGACCTGAAAGTGATTAGCCGCACCAGCGTGATGCAATATAAAAACGTATCGACGCGCAACCTTCCGGAAATCGCGCAAGCGTTAAAGGTGGCGCACGTGCTGGAAGGGAGCGTGCAGCGCTCCGCGAACCGCGTCCGGGTGAGCGCCCAGTTAATCGATGCTCGCAATGACACGCATGTCTGGGCCGAGAAATATGACCGCGACTTGGCTGATGTCTTTGCCATCCAGAGCGAGATTGCGCAGACAATCGCCGACCAGCTTCAGGCCAAACTGTCTCCGAAAGAGAAAGCGGCCATGGCGGAGCGGCCGACGTCTGACCTGGCTGCCTACGACCTCTACCTGCGAGCAAAAGAACTTCTCTACGAAGGCTACGTTAACCCGTTTCGCCAGAGAGAAAATGATTTTAAAGCGGTGCAGCTTCTCGACCAGGCGGTAGCGCGCGACCCGGCATTTCTCCTCGCTTACTGTCTGCTCGCCTATGCGCACGATGATATATACAATTATTACTACGATCACACTGAAACGAGGCTGGCGTTAGCTGAAACCAGTATAAGAGCGGCGATCCGCCTTCGACCTGATTCGGGCGAGACGCATCTCGCGCAGGCGATTCATTTTTACTGGGGTTATCTCAACTACGATCAGGCGCGAGAGGAACTGGCCAAGGCTCAACATACGCTCCCTAACAACGTGGAGATCTTTAAGTTCCTCGGGTTAATCAACCGGCGAGCAGGCCGCTGGGACGAAGCTATTCGGAATCTTGAACACGCAGTGGACCTGGACCCTCGGAATGCGAGCACGATCATCGATCTGGAGGATACTTACGCCAAACTGCGCAGATACGAAGAGGCAATCGCTGTGGCCTATCGCGCGCTGGCGTTGGAACCACGGAGCATCGAGTTGCGAACCGATCCAGCATCGGACGTAGGCGATGCGACGGCGGACATGGCGCCTTTACGTGCCACGCTGAACACGATCGAAGCCGAAGGCCCGGCGGCAGCAGCCCAAATATCTGATGTCTCTTTTGCGCTCGCTCTTCGCGAACGCGACGCGGCCGCGGCGGCCCGTGCGCTGGCGAACATTCCCAGCGAAGGCAACCTTAAATACGCCTTCCAATTTCCGCACGCCTGGTATGAAGGCTTACTGGCTAAACTGCGACAAGACGCGCCTGCCGCACATGTCGCTTTTATGGCTGCACGCGCTGAAACCGAGAAATTCGTCCGCGCTCAGCCCGGGAGTGCGGTACCGCTGATGGTGTTGGCACTCATCGACGCCGAGTTAGAGAATAAAGAGAAAGCGATCCAGGAAGGACGCACCGCTTGCGAGATGCTTCCGCCTACAAAAGATGCGGTGGTTGGCGTGTTCTTGATCAGTAGTCTCGCCCGCATCTACGCACTCACCGGTGAGAAGGATCTCGCCTTGGAAGAGTTAGACGTAGTGCGCAAGCTTCCATGCGGACCGTCGTATGGCGGGCTGCGTCTTGACCCCCATTGGGACTCACTGCGGGGCGATCCGCGCTTCGAGAAAATCGTTCAGTCGCTCGCGCCGAAACAATAGAGCGAACTTTTCGGATAAATTCCGCCGCTCACTCCTGCGTTGCTCCGGCTCGATCCAATGTTCGATCCGCTTCGAAATGATCCGCGCTTTCAAAAACTTGCCGAGTCGGCCGCGCCAAAAACGGCGGACAAATGATGCGATGAGGTGAGCGCACTGCTCGGTGAGCAATGTTTTATTCATCCTATCATTCTAGGCCAGGAACTCCCGGCATCTTACCCCACGGCTCGCCTTCATAGCCTTCTTGTGGCTCGCTGCGCTCAAAGTCAGCATCCGAAGGGTTAGTAGGTAACTTCTTGGGGGTGCTAGTAGGCGCTACCTCGGCCTCGATCGCGTGCTGATGTTTCGCGCCGGTAATCCGTTCGCGTAGCTCAATGAGTCTTGCGCGCTGCTCTTCCGATACGACCGCTGTCTGAGCTGTTGCGGTTGCGGTTACATTTACGGCGGGGCCTTGCCGGTAATCCTGCCAGAAAGAATATTTGAGGAACGCTTCGGATGCTCTCCAGTCGCCGTCCTCGCCTGCCAGTTTGATGCTAGCTAGAGCCTTCCGTCTGGCCTGTTCACGCGCTTCATCTAAGCGTGGCCCTAGCTCTGGATGCCTATCTCGCCAGTCGCTCAGTGTGTCATCGCTGATGCCGCTGGCTGTGCACGCCTGCTTGATTGTCAGGCCGTCTGCCAGTGCTTCCAGGAGTCGGTCAACCGTTTCCGGGCTGTATTTGGTGGGCCTACCGCCCCGATTAACCGGAGAAACGGCCTGTTGTGTGCTCATTGGCGCTCCACCCGAATCAAGCCTTCACGGCCTTCAGAGCGTTTGGAGTCTTTTGAAACGCTCGGTTGTCGGCAAATATCATAAAATCAGCGTGAAACATTTGGACGCTTAGCTTATTTGGACGAGCTTGAATTTCGGTTTAACAACCGGAAGAACGAGTTTCTGTTTCGAGACACTCTGTTGAAGCTAGTAAGAGCGGAAGCGTTGCCATATGAGAAACTCACGAAGGCGGCATAGGCTCCGACCGGAACCGCTCTAGCAGCTTAACCTTGCCGAATATTTCAAAGGCAAGATTACCATCCTCGCTCCCCGTTTCCGTACCGGCTTGGATTAGCGCCATGCCAAAATCGTATTTTTTGCTTGCGCTCGCGGCCGTGCCGTGGTGCAAAGTGAATTCGTTCATTTGCTCACTTGTTAGATGCTTTCCCGCGAACTCGCCTGCTTCGCAGAGCCAGTTTTTTGAGTCGTTTTCTCGTCGTTGTTTCTCTGGATAGTCGAGTCGGGTCGCCCATTGTTCCGTTAGGCGCTGACCTCTTTCTATGAGCGCATTGCGCCAGCTACTCGGCCAAAAACGGTCGTAAGCGGGATCAGCGAGATATCCTAAATCTTGCGCTGGAATTGTCGGCATCACGGATGGCTGAGACACTGGTCCGTTTTTCTCTTTGTCCGCCGTTGACTCTTCGCTTTCGATCTTGGCGATCAGTTCTTTGAGACGCTCAACGCTGCCCCAAAGATGCTCAAACACGGCCATCTCCACGGAGCCATACGCAAAACACCCGTGATCGAGGAATTTTGCGGTGATTCTAATCAGTTCACCCTGCTCCCACTGTTTTTCCAATCTTAGTAAATCCTTCGGTTTAACAAGACTCGCCAGCGTGTTCTGGCGAGCACAATCACGAGTTCTTTTTCTCCAGTCATCGACTTCCCCGAAGGTCGGTTTTACAGAATCTTCCTGAAATCTACCCACGAGCCTTTCGCCCTCGTATAACAGCGTCTTTAATTCATCTACAGCAATGATGACGGGCTGTGGCTCACTGGGTTGTTTCAACCCATTAGTTTTTTTGGATGTTCCGCTGAGCTTCGCGATTGCAATGCCGGACAAAACGAATCCAAATAGGCCAACGGCAATCAGAACAGCCCATGGGATGGGCTGTTGTTGCACGGACTTCCAAATGGCGCCGCCTATAGACGCCGCACACAGAATAGCACCAGTTGTCAACATACTCACGACCGATGCGCGCATGTCACCAATGATCTCCTTAACGGAAAACATGGCGAAGGCTCGCCCCAATTTAACCTTGTATCAACGAGATTATCCCCTTGTGATTGCCGCTGTCAGCTGGCGCCTTGCCACGTTTGCGATTCGCCGTGCTATGATCCCTACGGCTGCTAAAGGGCGCGGCTTATTCCTTGCCTGTTAGTTCCCCATTGAGCGGCGCATTGTTGAGGGTAGTTACCGCCCCGCGTGTTACTCTTTCGCGAAGCTCGATAAGCTTGCGTCTTTGCTCCTCGGTAACGACTTGCTGGGCAGCAACCGCCGTGGCCGTGACGCTAACACTGATCCACTACCGAATTTAGGCATGCTGCCCTCCTTCTGCCGTCGCGTGCGAGCGTTATGTGCGCGTGGAACTGCCTGCGGCGGCATACTTGCTAATCAACCTTCCAAGCAAGTGCTTGTGTCTGTTAAGCGTAGTCTTTTCTCGCTTAAGTTCCGTTACCCGCTGCTCAATTTCGCAGAGTCTTTTCTCTGCCAACGCCCGCGCCGCTGCTCTGTCCGGGCAGTTTTCGGGAATGACCTCCCAGCCCGCGATTCGCAGCGTAGGCTTGGCGTCCGCGCCCATAGTGGCCGCGCCCGGTGTGTTTCCTTTTGTGTTCATTGGTTTCCTTTAAAATCTTTGTCTTAGCTAGTGGGACAGCCAGAAGAAGATTTGACTCCTAGCCGCCCCTTTTAGCGCGCCCCCTAAATTTTCTTGGCCAACTTGACTCATCGAATGAGGCCGTAGGACTCAGCCTCTGCACGAAGCTGCTCTTGCGTCCAGCCATGCTGCTGGGCTTTTTCTTTTAAGCTGGCAACAAATCGCCGGTTCTCGGCCTCTAGCCACTTCTGGCCCGCTTCGGACTTTATCCAGCGTAAGTCGGCCTCGGCCTGCTCTCGGCCTATCCGGGCTTGCTCGGCCAGGCGTCTCTCTGTCGTAGCCTGCCAATCGCCATACGGAAAGCCGTTCTCGACCTCAAAGCCTTGCGCTATCCATTCGGCGCTTTGGCAGTCTGTGCAGCGCGCGGTGTTGCGCCCCGGGTGATAGAAAAAGCCGTCCGGCTCATCCGCGAGCTTGCAGCCGCAAGACAGCGTGTCCTGGACGGCCTCCAGCTCGCTCCGGCTGCCCGAGTCGTCTAAGCCGACACAAGTTTCCGGCAGCAGGCCCTCTTTGCCATAGAAGGCTCTGAAATCGGCCGCGTCTCGGAAGTGCAGCCAATGCCCACTCAGTATATCCGGCGAGCCGTCAGTAAGGAGCGCCTTGCCCGCCTTAAACCGAGCATCATATTCCAGCCATTCTTCATCCGTCATATCAGGGAAAGGACTGCGCTTGGCCTGATCGGCCAAATATGCTTGTGCCGCGTGATACTCTGCCGGGAAGCCGCCCCCTGACCATACGCGGCGATTAGACTGTAGTGGAGTCCCGCGTTTGTCTTCGGCCTCGATCTTGAACATTAGCCTTGAAAGCTTCTCATGGGCTTTCTGGTCTGAATAGAGCCGCTTAATGTCTTCCTGGTCGTATTGGCCTTCTAAAGCAGGTGGCGAAAGAAAGTTCAGCGCGGCCGTGTATTCCGCCGGATAATGTTCACCCCACGGGCAATCTGGATGCCCTTTCGGGTGCAGATTGCCCTCCGCCCGGATTCGGCCGATAAGGCTGGTTAATATCGGTCGTGCTTCTGTAGCGACCCCATTGTCGGCCTTAGTCGTGCACACCTGAGTTAATGCACGATTTTCACCCTGTGTTACCGTCTCTTGGCTAGTTTCAGAAGCTGCCTCAGCGTTAACACAGGGTGGATTTGCTGCATTAACTACCGACGGTGTGTGCGCGCGGTTCAATAAGGCTTGGCATTCCTCGGACGTGAACCACTCGAACTTATCCTTTAAGTTGATAAGAGTTTCGGGCCTCCCCTCGTGGCCTGGGATGCCAGTCTTTTCCACTACACCGAGAATAGACAGGGCTTCCATCTCTTTAAGGGCGGTATGCTTTGAACAGCACAGGAAGTTTTCCACTTCGGAAGTCGTCAACGTGCCGCCGGATTCGATTAGCCCGCGAAACACCTTTGCTCGCGTTCTAGGCGCGCTGTCGAACGTTAAGTCCAACACCGGCCATAAATCCTCAGCCGTGAGTTGCCGCCGCCCACAGACCAGCGCGTGTGCTCGCGCAAGGTTATAGAAAAGGCAGTTAATCCGGTTTGGCTTTTCGATTACCGGGATGCTATGCGACAGCTTTTCTCCATCTTCTCCAACCGGCCAGACGTTAATCGCACCGCGAAGCGCAGCTAAGAGTATGGCGCATTGTGCTATCACCCGCAGGTAATCACGAGAGTCGCCAGCTTTATTCCACGTTATGCCGGCCTGATTGACTGCCCACAGCGTGCGCAGGAATCCTTTGGTTGCCCTCTTGCAGGCATCTTCCCGGCACTTTCTATCCTCGCCTAAGTTTTGGGCAATTAAATCCTCGGCTCTTTCTTCCGGTGTATGCAGTTGCAAAAAGAACAACCGGCTCCCGAAGTTGCCCATGACCTTGAACACGCGCGGTGCTATCGGTGGCGTGCCAGCCAGCATCATAAACAAGTAATCGCCTTCATACCCTCGCCTGCCATGCACACCAGAATCGGTTTGTAGCCCCTCGCCATCCAACACTCGCGTCAGGATGCCAAGTTGTTTCCTTAGATCGTCATCGTTAGCCCCGAACACCGGCCCTAGCTCTCTGACAATCAGCGTTCGGTAACGGATGCGCGGAAGTAAATCTACATCGTCCAAGTCCTCGCGCTTCACGTTGCTGGCATGCGACACGAAAGACGCCGGTGAAAAATTGTCGCTCGTGTATGTTAACTCCGGCTCGCCGCCAAAGAAGTTTAACGTAATCGTTTTACCGCTCGACGGCACATCCACTAGCGCAAGCGCGAATGGGTTCGATACGTCATTGAGCAGTAGTTGCGCAATTACACTAAGGCAAACTTCGGCTGGTTTTACCAGCGAAGGGAAATTAGCCGCGATCACGTCGCACCAATGATCGAATGTTACCGGCTCGGCTGGCGCGGCCAGTTTCGCAATGCGTGGCCTATCCGTCTCTTTAGGCGGCTGCTCCGTCCGTTTCGCCTCTTGGATGTTTTTGTTCTTGTAGCTCACTTTCTTTGTTTCTTTTGGTTGCTAGCTGATCGATGCCCCTGATTGTAGGAAGGCATCTATGTCCCGCATGTAGATGCGGACAAATTTTCCCGACGGTTTGCAAGCGCGCAGACGCCCGAAGCGAATCTGTCTTTCCAGATACCGCTCCGTGCAGCCGAGCATTTCGGCGGCCTGTTGTTTGGTTAGAATTGCCGGGGCGTTAAACGACCGGGCCTGTGGTTTGGTTTGTGTGGTAATGGTCGTATCCATGTGTGTCATCGTTGCCTATAGATTTACAGCGACATTTTTCGACCTCTTTTGAGAGGGTTTTAAGGTGCTAGAAGTGCCGATTTACCGGCAAAAACGCCGCAAAATTGAGCGATTTTGAGCGTTTGTAAGATGGGAGAATTGCCGAAATTACCCCTAACAGTGGGCGACTACCATTGTCAGGTTTACGGAGCGGATCCCCGCCGCAATTCGGGACCAAACGCGGCTAGATCGCCGGTGTCAACAGGGAACGAAAACACCGACTTGTGCGCTACATGTTTGTTGCAAACCCTATAATGAGGCATTTCTACCCGCTTGCCGCACACTCGGCAGTAGCCCTGCTTATGGCGACGGTTTTCCTTGAAGCGTAGATCGCTCTTAGGGCGCTTCACGCGGCCCGGCTTTTTCGATTGTGCGCTTTCTCTTGCCCGCTTTGACTTCTCTTGCCGCCACCACGCCGTAAATCCCCTGTATTCATTCAATAACTCGGACCCGGTGAATCCGTGCTTCCGATAGTTCCCTAGGGCTTTCTCTGCGCTGCTTCCCCTTGTGGCGGCGAGATACGCCTCGAATTTGTCTGCCGCCCTGTCCCAGTGCTTTAGGTCGCCAGTGATTAGCTTCCTGCCGCGCTCGAATTTCACGCGACTTTTAGCAAATGCTGCCTTCTCAGCTTCGGCCTCGGCCTTGCTTGCTTCAAGCGCCAGATCGCTCAGAATCCGTCTTATATCTTTTAATGCGAGCTTGACTACTGTTTTTTTGTAGTCCCTTAATTCGGGCTGGCTTTCTATGTCCGGAAGCCCGGCGAAGCCCGGAGCTTTTTTCTCAGCCGCTATTAAGACCTTGAATGCAATTTCATCCACCTCGTTCTTTAGGCGCTCAAGCTCCGCGCGAAGTGCCGGAAGTTCGGCCGCCGCCGCGCGCCCACGGGCAATCTCGCGGTCGAACCTCGCTTTCTCTTTTTCAATTATTGCCTTAGCAGCCCCCAAGTCCAACTTGGTATCCACCAAAAGCATCTTGACGAGCTTGCGCTTGCCCTTACGTAATGCGCGCAGATATATCTCTACCCCTTTTTTCTTTTTCATTTTGACCATGCACTTCTCTAACTAAATGCCCTCGCTTGGAATAAGAAGTGCGATGGCATTTGCCTCTTGCTATTCGACCTGTTTCCCGCCACTCGGCGACAGGCCCCGTTAGATTCTTGCTGTGCAAATAGCCGGTATGGAGATGCAGATGAACGAAAGAATCGCGGGCCATGCATTTTCAGTATAAACAGAGGTGAAATTTCGCAAAACAGTTTCGGAAGTTCTGTTTTTCGCCTAGTTCCAATGGGCTTCAAGGCTGTCTTTTCAGGCTTCCACAGCGGCCATGATGCCGTCAGCCACAAGCTCGATAACTGTGCGCCCGTCGAGCAGCGCAGCTTGCTGGACGCGCTTCCATGCCGCAGATTGCGCTAGCGCCGGAGTAACAGCCAGCTTAATGCCGCGCGCTATTTCGTCTTGGTGTTTCTCTCTTGTAGGTGTTGTCATGTGCGGGGCCGCGTTTTACCAAAGTAAGAGAGCTAGTGTGGAGCAAATCCCGGCCTGTTGACTTATTATTGACCTTGTAGGCGTCTATCCAGGTCGATCTTGTTCGCTGCTAGTCGGCCTTATACCTAACGAGTGGATTGCCAGCTAGGCACTTAGCCGGACTCCAGTTCCGCAGCTGTTACCTTGCAGCGCGCATCCAACCGCGCATCGCGAAAGCCCCGTTCCCGAATATCCGGCGAATACTGGGCGCGCGAGAGTAATGTGCCGCGGCAGACACGCTCCGTTGCGGCAGTCATTCCTTCACTTCCCAATCGATGAGTGCACGAAAACTGCGCGCCGCTGCGATCTTCGACATTCATTATGGAAAGCATTCTCGCGGCACGCTGCACGATCTTTTCGCGGAGGTTTCAAGCAAAGCCGACGTCTTTCTCCTTTGTGGCGATCTAACTGATTACGGACTGGCCGAAGAAGCTGCGGAGCTGGTTGTTCATCTCCGAGCGGCCGTACGAGTGCCGATCCTTGGCGTCCTCGGCAATCACGACTTCGAATCAGGCCAGCCGGAGCTTGTCCGTAATGTGCTCGAGCAGGCCGGCGTGACCATGTTCGACGGCGAATGTACTGAAATCCAGGGTGTGGGATTTGCGGGCGTGTGCGGCTTTGGTGGCGGATTTGGCCGCCGAATGCTCAATGCTTGGGGCGAGCCGGTGGTGAAAAAGTTTGTGCAGGAAGCGATCGACCAGGCGGTTTGCCTCGAGCAAGCCCTGATCAAATTGCAAACGGAGCGTCGTGTTGTTCTGCTGCATTATTCGCCGATTCGACAAACCTGCGAAGGCGAGTCGCCCGAAGTCTTTCCGTTCCTCGGCTCGACGCGCTTGGAGGAGCCCATCAATCGATTCCGCGCGACTGCGATCTTTCACGGGCACGCGCACAATGGCGCGCTCGAGGGGGCGACCGCAACCGGCATCCCCGTCCACAATGTCTCGATGCCGGCATTGCAAAAATACGCGCCAAACGAGTCGCCTTTTCGCATCGTGGAAATCTGAGATGCACCGGCGACACTAAAACTGAAAGTAAATAAAGTCAGAGGTGGTCGCGCTGCGGGCAAACACGATCCCGAACAGCAGCAACGCAGCAACTCCGGCCTCTCCGATCAATCCTAAACTTGGCCACGTGATCGCAAGACGTTGCCGCGCGAAGTCCGACGTAGCGGCCAGATGAATCAACAGCGGTGTAGCATACACGGTCACCAGCGTTGCCAGATATGCTCCCACCCACCATTGATCCATTGATGTGGCAACCGTTAATTGTGCAAAATCGTTGAGAATTTTGTTGAGATTGCGCTCCCGAAACAACAACCAGCCAACGCAAGTCAGGCCAAAAGTGATCACCACCTTGGCCAAGCGCGGAAACCACTGTGTAACGCCGAGCCAACCAAGGCACCGCTGGACGAGAATCAAAAAACCCCAGTAAAGCCCCCAAAGCACATAGTTCCACGAGGCTCCGTGCCACAGACCGCTAATGGCAAACGTCGCGATCAAATGGAAGGATGCCCGCGCCGGTCCGCCTCGGTTTCCCCCCAGAGGAATATAGATAAAGTCACGCAACCAGCTCGACAGGGAAATGTGCCAGCGCCGCCAGAAATCAGCGGGCGACGTGGCAATGTAAGGATGATTGAAATTACGCATTAGTTCGATCCCAAGCAGACGAGCCGTGCCGCGCGCTATATCGGTGTAGCCCGAAAAGTCAGAGTAAATTTGCACCGCGAATGCAAGCACTCCGGCCCAGATCACTGGAAATGACGGGTGGGTCAATGCGAAGACCTTATTGACGATGGGCGCAGTGTTATCGGCGATGACAACTTTTTTGAAAAAGCCCCACAACATCAAGCCCAGCCCAGCGCGCCACCCGACTGGGTCGAAAACGCGGTCACGATGGTATTGCGGCAACATGTGACCGGCGCGTTCAATCGGACCAGCCACGAGTTGAGGAAAAAACGAAACGTAGAGCGCGTAATCGAGGAGATTGCGCTCGGCCCGGACCCTTCCGACGTACACGTCAACGACGTAGCCGATGGATTGAAAGGTATAGAACGATAGCCCAGCCGGGAGGACCAGCCGGAACACGACGCGCAAAGGATCGCTACCGAAGTGCGTCAAGAGCACATTGACGTTTTCCAAAACGAACCCGGCGTATTTGAAGGTGCCTAACAACGCCACGCTGGCGATGATGCTGGTGACCAGAAACAGGCGGCGCCGGACCGGAAAGCGCTCTATGCCAAGCGCGCAACTGTAATCGACTAGTGTCGATCCCCACAACGGAAGCAAGAACCACGGATGTTCCCAACCGTAAAAGACATAACTGGCGCCGACCAGCAAAACATTCTGGCCGCGCCGTGGCAGCGCCCAATACAGCGCCAGCACAACAGGTAGGAAAACGAGATAGCTGAGGGAATGGAACGTCACGGCGACAATAGCGGCCGCAATTCGCCAGCATAGAGCTCAGTCGATCGTTCCGTTGCCCACGGTCCCATGTGATCGTCGCCCGGTTGCAAGTACATGTCTTGTGTACGTGCCGGGTTGCCGGTGTCGTCGATAAAATAACACCCCTGGCTTTCGATCCAGTTCCGCAAAGTAGCGATGTATTTGCGTAACTGTTCGTTTTGTTGAACGCCGCCGTCCGCGCCTGGATGCCGCTTCACACGCAGGAAACACAGGGGGATACGCGCTTCGGCGGCGGCCGCGACAATTTGCGGCAGAAAACTCCGCCGCGGATCCGGATCAAACTCGGTTTGTTTTTCTTTACTGAGAGCGGCGGCTTCTTCGGCCGCTCCGCCCGCCAAGTTTGTCAGGGCGAACGTCTCGTTAATCCACCGTCTTAGCTCTGGGACAGGAACGCCCGCGTTAGCGATGAGACGCATGGACATCTGTTCGATCCTTTCGTGTTGGGCGTGGCGATGTGCATCCAGTGGATAGAGCCCGTCCACCCAGCGGTGCAGATCGTCGTCCGCGGCGATGTGTTGGCCGAGGACAAGCCGGTAAATCGGCTCGTCCTCGTGCATCGCTGCTTCCAATTTCGATCGGTAGGTTCCTTCTGTCCGGAAACGCGGATCGGTAAGGACGCGATCACGAAAAAAGATGCAAACCAACTCCGGGTGAATATCCGATGCCACAATGTAGTTTTTGAGTCTGAAGTACCACGATGCAGACGCCGCGCCCCCGTACCAGAGAAGCTCTACCCTGCGATCGTGCAGTAACTTCCCCAGCAACTCCGCATCGACACCGTTATCCACCATGGAATCACTCAGAATCACGATATTGGGCTTTTTAGCCAGGAGATGAGCGATCGGCTTCGCGTCGAAATGTGTCTTCATCGGCACCAGGTGACTGGCAACCGCCGGCACAATGAGAACGACGCCGACAAAAATCAGCAGACGCCAACTCTCCTTGGTTCTCAACATAGCGGGAATTCGCGATCAGTCCTTGTAGGGATCGACAATGTCGCGGCCAGCCATGGCCACCCCAAGCGGACGCAAAGTGTGCAATATCCGAATCGTTCCGGCATGGGCGGCCAGCACATCGGGCAAACGGCGGTACGCTTGCGGGGCTTCATCGAGATCGCCGCCGCGCAATACAATATGTCGATCTTGCAGCCACTTCATCATTTCATCGTGCCTAACGAGTCCATCCTGGCGGATCCGTTTGTTGCCTACTTTCACAAATCGTCCTTTCGCCGCGGTGCGCGACATGATTCGGCCCGCGCCGTGAATCGTTGAGAACAACGCTTCACGCGAAACCGGCGAATCAATTCCTTCGATGATCACCGCATCATCGCCCATGCTCCCGCCCACAAAACCTTTTTGCCCGGGAAATGCCGGTGTCGCGCCTTTGCGCACCACCCAGAATCCCTCGCCCTCGTGTTCCTCTCGCCAGGCGAAGTTATGATGATTGTGCACTTCTTCGACGATCTGTGCCCCGAGAATGTTCCGCACAACGTGCCGCGCCACCGCCTCACGTCCGGCGTATGCGTAACGACCCGCCAGATGCATTCCTGCCAAGTAATCGTGCCCGATCTCGGATTTTGCCTTAACCACCGTTGGCGGCACATCCATCCCATCTTTGCCACCCGCCGTTTTCAAAAAATGCATGGCCGTTTTGTGTCCAAAACCGCGCGAACCGAAATGCACGCCGACCCAGATTCGGTTCTGCTCATCAGCGAAAAGATCGACATAATGATTTCCGCCGCCCACCGTGCCGAGCTGATCGGCCGCCATCAATTTCAGATCGCGCATCGGTTTTAATTGCCACGCCGGATCGTCGAACAGCTCATGCTCAACACGGGTTTTGCTCTTGCGACCGATGCCGAATGAAATTTCGCGCACGACGTCGTCCATGATGTTGCCGATCCTCGGCGCAACTTGCTCCCTCTTTGCGTCCGTCAGAATTGCGAGATTACCGCAGGCAATATCGAACCCCACACCGCTCAAGGAAATTTTATCCTTATAAGCAACGACGCCGCCGATCGGCTGGGCATAGCCTTTGTGCCCGTCTGCACACAGCACGCCGCGGTCCCCACCCGCTGCAACGCATGTTTCAATTTGCTTGATCGTCGCCTCGTCGTGTTGACCAAAAATTTTCGTCTTAGTGTCCACCAGTACATAAAACTCGAACCGATGGGGAAGATTTCAATCAACTATTCACGCAACGATTTTCTCGCAATCACGCGCCACGCTTCCACATCGGCCTTCGCTTTCGTCGGCAAGCCGCAACGGACCGCGGCAATCGAATCGAAAAGAACTTCGCGAAATGGGAGTTTGATGGTGCGGGCAAGCTCCTTCTTCGTTGGGAGAGGAATATTTTTATAGAGTAAGCTCAGGTGTGGATCGCGTACTGGGTTCGCGGAGGATTTCGTGACGCCCGCAAGATGGACAATCAATTTGTCGAGCGGTTTACTCGGCATGAATCGGACGAACAGCGTTTTCCGAAATTGCGATGAAAAGCCAACACCGCAAACATGCAACCGAATGGGGCCGGATCGCATTTCGTTCAAAATTTTTCTAGGTGATTGTCGATCCTCCTTCGTCGCAAAAACCGTTAGGTGCGGATGGAAATTCGGAGCGTCGAACTCCTTGTAGAGAATCCGGATAATATCGCAGAACAATTCCCGCTCGTCCCTGGACGGAACGAGCCAGTAAACTATTCGCATCCGTTTTGACATAAGCAGGGACGGCTCTCCAAGAAGGTTCCTTGTTTCGGCGGGTCTACGGGCGTTCCTGGAAGTGCGTCCCTGCCAATGTGCTGGTCGATCTTAGACGCGGGCCCGCCTGGCGCGTCAAGACAATCCGGCCGGTGCCATTATCAAGCTTGCTGTGACTGTCCAGAGTGTCGATGTTTTAAGTGAGTTGCTATGCCGACAAATGTTCTCGGAACGGAACTGAGATGTTGCTGTCGCGATCCGATGACCGGATTTTATCGCGACGGCTTTTGTCGCACCGGCCCCGAAGACGTCGGTCAGCATACGGTCTGCGTGCAAGCGAGTCGTGAGTTCCTCGACTTTTCAGTGCTCGATGGCAACGATCTAGTCACGCCGCGTCCAGAATGGGGATTCCCTGGATTGAAGCCGGGCGACAAATGGTGCGTCTGCGTCACGCGCTGGAAAGCTGCTCTTGAGCACGGTCGCGCCGCGCCTATCGATCTTGAAGCGACCCACGCGTCCGCGCTCGAGTTCGTCACGCTCGAGGAGCTACAAGCGCATGCACTGAAAGGCTAGCGCGAGCTCAAATGCCGTTTGATTTGCCAACCGAAGGTAAGGGTAACTAGAACACCGTCGAAAGGCGACGGCGTAACAATCAGGTAAAATTAATCGCACGTATTTCAACCGCGCTGCCTCGTTCCCTGGCGCGAAAACAGCTTCTTTGACGAGGCAATGTCGGCCTCGTTTCTCGCCGGGCGTTTGCGCTCTCGATTCGACTGTTTCATCGCAGTTGCGCTCCCACTCTTAATTTCCAATGCCTTTGGGGAACCGACGCCCACTCGTCATGATCATCATCACGGGCCCGTTTACGGAGGGAGACCGGCGGACGTTCCGCTCCAACCATTCTCACTAGATCGACCTTCGCCACATCCATCGACACCAATACGGTTTGCTTATTATGCGCCGCGCGCAGTTCCACGCGCCGAGCCAATCGTTGGCGGCGAAGAAGACGGTGTGCGCGCTGAATTTGGAGGGGCTGGAGGTTCTCACCCGGTGGTTTACGGCAACCGTGCCGTGCTGCGCCACGGTGTTGCCTATGCGCCGACGAACGCGCCGGACCGCGTGAAAAACGCGATTTGGGCAGTGAACGCGATCCGCGATCGACCGTATGTTTGGGGCGGCGGTCATGCCTCCTTCTCCGATTCCGGGTATGATTGCTCTGGGGCTGTTTCGTTCGCGCTGCATTACGCCGCCGCATTGAGTCAACCGCTACCGTCGAGTGATTTCCTTCGTTACGGCGAGCGCGGCCGCGGTCGCTGGATCACGATCTACTCACGACGCGGTCACACCTTCGCTCTGATTGCCGGCTTGCGCCTCGATACTACCGATCTGCACTACGGCAACGACATTGGTCCGCGCTGGTACACCGACGGTCGCGACATCTGCGGCTTCCAAGCACGGCACCCTGCCGGGTTGTAAAGCGCTGTGTTCGCAGCCAACATATCGGCAGTTTGAAACTGCCGTTCAGTCTTTTTCTCGCGCTACGATACTTAAAACCAAAGCGCACCTTTCTCTCCATCATTACGTTGATCTCAATTCTCGGCGTGATGCTCGGGGTGACGGTACTGATTCTTGTCATCTCGGTCATGACCGGGTTTGACCGCGAGCTGCGTCAGAAAGTGATCGATTTCGATGCGCACATTCTCGTTACAACCGAGGACATCTTGCGCGATTGGCGTCCGCTGAAAACGAAGATCGACAATGTGCCGGGCGTGGTCGCGACTGCGCCATACGTGCAAGGACCCGTCATTGTCGAGTTCCAGAATCGCCGACTCGCGCCGATGATCCGCGGCGTGGATCCCGTGCAGGAGGAAGAAGTCATCCCGCTGCGCAAGTTCGTCAAAGAAGGCAACCTTGACCTGGACGGCGAATCGGCCGTGCTTGGGATCGAGCTCGCACGCAATCTCCACATTGGCGTGGGTGATAAGCTCACCGTCTATTCTCCCGGCAATCTCGGGCAGATTCTCGATGGAATTAAGAAGCTCGAAAACGCGAAGGGCGCAGATGAGAAAAAAGCGGTTGATGAGTTACGCGACGTGATTTTGCCAAAAGAGCTAACCGTGACCGGGATTTATGAGACCGGTCATTATTTGCATGATTCCCAGTTTTTGCTCGTGCCAATTTACATCGGCCAGGAACTTTACGGTCTCGGTGACGCGCTTCACGGCATCACGGTCAAGACCGACAATCCCTACAGCGCTGAGCGCGTGAAAGAAAAAATCGAGGAATTTCTTCAGCCGCCGGAGTTTGCCGAAACCTGGATCGACATGAACCGCCAATACTTCGAAGCCGTGCGCCTCGAACGGACGGTGATGTTTTTTCTCCTCTTCTTCATTGTGGTCGTCGCCGCGTTCGGAATCATGAGCACGCTCATCACCGTCACCGTGCAAAAGCGGCGCGAGATCGGAATTGTGAAAGCGCTGGGCGCAAACATCTCGCAAATCATCTGGGTTTTTCTCGGCCAGGGCACCGTCGTCGGCCTCTTCGGAACGCTCACCGGCCTCGGGCTCGGCATGACTTTGATTCGTTATCGCAACGAATTCAGCCACTGGCTTGCATCGACATTGCATATCGAGATTTTCCCGCGCGAAGTTTATCAATTCTCGGAAATTCCCGCGCAAATCGTGCCGCAGGACGTAACCATCATCTGCATTAGCGCATTTTTGATTTGCTCGTTCGCCGCTTTGATTCCCGCCTACTTCGCGGCGCGTCTCGATCCGGTGAAGGCGCTGCGGTATGAATAAGGTAGTGCATGCCTCGCTCTGTTGAAAAGCCGACCAGCATAGCGGCAGATTGAAAGCGCCGTTAGGCGCGACCTGTTTGTAGACTTAGGCCAATAAATTAATCCAAGCTCCGTAGGAGCGGCATGAAAATCAGCCGCCATTTCATGCCGCTCCTACGGAGCTTGGCGGTTATGAGATGGATTTTTGCTATAAACATGTCGCGCCCAACGGCACTCCCGCGTTCAGCGCCGGCTTTTCAACAGAGGCCTGCATGCCTCTGACCTGCTTCGCAACCGGGATGGTTACGCTACATTTCTCAGAAAAATCTCGAGCACGCGAAAAGCGTAATCGTAACCGCCGGGCCATTCGCTTTGCCGCGGACCAGCCACATTCAAGATGTCGACCTCCCGTTCGCGGACAAAATCAACAATCGATTTTGCCGCCTCCTCAGCCGACTTTTTTGCCGCATCGATCAACTTATGCGGACGCTTCAACTCTCTGGAGCACTGCAGTGTGAATTGCGTTCCGCCTCGCATCTCTTCGAGGTAAATGACTAACGAGCCATCTGAATTTCTCACGTTCTGCAAGGTGCGCTCAGCGAAGCTGCCATGCTCTAGCTCTTTGACCGGATAACGATCCGGAATTCTGGCGAATTCATCAAGCCGACCAGCCGGACACCAACCGCCGCAATCAATCCCGTGCTTAAGCGCAACATCGAGCGCAGCGCGATCGACGCCGGTCTGCCCGCCAGAAATGATCTTTCGGAACATAGACTTTCAGTTTCAGTCTGTGCGCCCAGCCCAGGTGCACCCGGCTCATTCAGCTGGCGCAGCGGATACAATAACCGCTAGGCGCACAGGTAACATGCCTACGTTCCAACCGTTCTCGCGAACGGATTGAAGTTCGTGCCCCGATCGTAAACGTCGATTCCTTCGACGCGCTTGAGATTGTTGACAATCCAATACGTGATCGGCGTCGCGACGACTTCGTAGATGACCTTAAACCAGTAACCCCAGAAAATGAGACTCCCGATGGTGGACCACGATTCGCGGCCTCCAAACGCGACCAAAATCACGGTGGTTGTATCGACAAATTGACCGGTGACTGTCGATCCAACCGTGCGGGTCCAAAGCCATTTGCCGTTCGTCCAGAGCTTCATCTTCGCCAGGGTGTAGGAATTCGTGAATTCGCCGGCCCAAAACGCGACCAAACTCGCGATGACAAATCGCGGTACCACGTAAAAGACTGTTTCGAACGCCTTTTGGTTCCGCCATTCCGGCGCTGCTGGGAAGGCGACAACAAACACGCCGACCAACGTGAGCAAAACGTTCGAGAAAAACGCGATCCAGATCGCGCGCCGCGATGCGCCGTAGCCATACACTTCCGTGAAAATATCGGCGAAAATATAAGTGATGGGGAAGAGCAGTTGAGCGCCGCTCACTCGCGGAATGTGTCCGAAGAAATGAATGAACGGAATGACGCAGATTTTCTGGCCGACCAAATTCGAAATCAACAGAATGACAACAAAGATGTGAACGAGGAGATCGTACAACCGAAAACTGCTTAGCCGCGTATCGCGCGCGATCAGCCGCCGAATCATGATGTCGATCTTCTATTTTGTCATTCCGACCAAAGTTGAAGAATCTCTTACTGTCACTCGAAATCGCAGCGGCGTTCTTCAATCGCCGGTCGGAATGATGTCGGCGCGTTCGACCATCAGAATCACAGCTCGTTGCGGTGCGCGAGTGCGATGGCGCACACCCTTGGGTACGACAAAACCTTGTTTCGGAGCAAGATCGACAGCGCGATCTTCGAGATCGATTAGCAATCGTCCCTCAACTACGTAAAAGAATTCGTCGATGTCGTTGTGTTCGTGCCAGTGATATTCACCTTGAATCACAGCGAGCCGGACTACAGAATCGTTAACCTTGCAAAGCGTCTGGTTGTACCACTTGTTCGTGCAGGC